>Ga0222714_10000421_pt1 | contig 49184 bp, 17 predicted proteins | sample C33_3DmetaG_FD_165048 | JGI IMG/M metagenome (GOLD analysis project Ga0222714, IMG submission 165048) | Estuarine water microbial communities from San Francisco Bay, California, United States - C33_3D | ecosystem: Environmental > Aquatic > Marine > Unclassified | place: USA: California... | reverse complement strand
TTCTCATTGGGTGGTGATGCATCATTGAAATCCAAACTCTTTATCGGCGGAGACATTTCCGCGAATTCCAATTTAAAATTGGGTGGTGACGCTATATTATATAGTAATTTGGATGTTGGTGGTAATGCTTTGATAACCGGTTCTCTAACTGTGGATGGTGATTTGAATTTCAGGGGAATAGTATCACAAACGGATATTTCACATAACGTATTAATTTCGGACCAATTGACCGTTCGTAATATAGCGGATAACGAAGTGGCTCTTGTAGTTCAACAAGATACAGGTGTATCTTCTATCGCCGAATTTAAACGGAATGATGTAACAAAGGTTGAGATAAAGAATAATGGTGATATTTCCATGAATAGTGTCTTGAAAATAATGAATACTACAACATCCAATAATAATCCAGGTGGTACCGCAGGTGCGCTATATGTTAAGGGTGGAACACGTTTGGACGGTTCTTTGAATGTAATGGGAGACACTCATTTTGAAGGTGATATAACATTCATAGGTTCAATCACATCTATATCAGAAGTTCAGAATGCGATTTTAACTATAACAAGTGATAATATTAATAATAATCGGTTCACATATTATGGTATACCACTCGACACTGATAAAACAAGTAAATTTAATATAAATGGTGGAGCGAATTTCAATGATAGTATATCTGTGTCTGAAACAATTTATGGTAAAAATCTGGAAATGACAAGTGATGTTTCATTCAATTCGAACGCATTTATAAGTTCTAATTTATATTTGGGCGGAGATGCTTCCTTGAACTCCAAACTCTTTGTTAACGGAGACATTTCAGCGAACTCCAATTTATACTTGGGTGGTGATGCGTCGTTGAACTCCAAACTCTTTATAAATGGTGATATTTCCGCAAATTCCAAATTAAATTTGGGTGGCGACGCATTACTCAATTCAAATCTCATTATAAGCGGTGACATTTCAGCCAACTCCAATTTATATTTGGGTGGTGATGCTTCCTTGAATTCGAAACTATTTATAAGCGGTGATATTTCCGCGAATACCAATTTATATTTGGGAGGCGATGCTTCCTTGAATTCCAAACTATTCGTTAATGGTGATATTTCCGCGAATACCAATTTATATTTGGGCGGAGATGCTTCCTTGAATTCCAAACTTTTTGTTAACGGAGACATTTCAGCGAACTCCAATTTATATTTGGGAGGTGATGCGTCGTTGAACTCGGACCTCTTTGTTAACGGTGATATTTCCGCGAATACAAATTTCTTCTTGGGAGGAGATGCATCCTTGAACTCCAAACTCTTTATAAATGGTGATATTTCCGCGAATACAAATTTCTTCTTGGGAGGAGATGCATCTCTGAACTCGAAACTCTTTATAAGCGGTGACATTTCTGGGAATAGCAATTTATATTTGGGAGGCGATGCTTCCTTGAATTCGAAACTCTTTATAAGCGGTGATATTTCAGCAAACACCAACTTTTATTTGGGTGGTGATGCGTCATTGAATTCCAAACTATTTGTTAGTGGAGAAACTATATTGGGAACCGTAAATAACACAGGTGTTCCTTTATACGTGGATGGTTCTGGAGCTATGCGTATACCAGTTGGTGCCAGTAATGACCGACCATCAAATCCTGAAATCGGTTATATTCGTTATAATACAAACGATATTACGTTCGAAGGATATGGAGCCAATAACGCTTGGGGAACATTGGGTGGTGTATCAAATCCAGAAAAAACAACACAAGTGTATGTTGGTGATAACGACGAAATTGTATTTAAAACAAATGGACAAATTCGCCAAATAATAGATAATACAACTGGTGATGTATCTATGAACACCAATTTATATTTGGGCGGTGACATTTCAGCGAACTCCAATTTATTTTTGGGAGGCGATGCATCCTTGAATTCCAAACTCTTTGTTAACGGTGATATTTCGGCGAATACCAATTTATACTTGGGCGGTGATGCGTCATTGAACTCGAACCTATTTGTTAGCGAACAAACTACACTGGGAACCGTAGATAACTCGGGTGTTCCTTTATATGTGGATGGTTCTGGCGCTATGCGAATACCAGTCGGTTCAACGGAAAACAGACCTACCACAGAAACCGGACTGATCCGTTTCAATACAACCGATACTACATTTGAAGGTTACGATGGTTCCAATTGGGGGTCCCTAGGAGGAGTATCGAACTCGGATAAGAGTTCTCGAATCTATATCAGTGACGCGAGTGCGATCGTGTTTGAGACCAATAGTATAATACGAGAGACAATTGATAATTCCGGAAATATATCATTCAACCTATCGAATAACCAAGGTTACGGTAACATAAATATGAATCAAAATGGAACCGCTACTATATTGGAAATAGCGGATAGTTCGAATAATAATGAAATTAGAATACAAAACCAGGATGATATTTTCAAACTAATATACGACCAGAGTGGTAACGAAACTAGTAGAATACATATGACCAATAATGAGATTTCGCTATTACCGCGATACTCAGCCAATAATACAAACCATAGTATGTTACTAAACCGTAATGGTGCTGTAATAGGAGACAACGATATTCTTTTAAACCAGTTACGCGATAAGGATTGGAGACAGATTGGTTATAGAAGTGCTACTGGAACACAACTGGGAAATACAGTTTCTATAAGTAGAGACGGTACACGTATTGCGTTCGGTGAATACAAGGTGAATACGGATGTTTCTAGTAATGTTTATATCTATACTGTATTAGAACACGAAATGACTTATTTACAAACTATACCAATAAATGGAGGTAATGTTTCTTCAATAGACTTAAATGAAGACGGAACCATAATAGTGATTGGGAAACATAACACTGTTCCAAACGGACAAATAGAATTATGGAAATATGATGGAATTGACTATGTACAGGTAGGTGTATTACAAAATGGAACTACGGTTACCGCTCAATTTGGTCATACCACTTCCATTAATAACGATGGAACTATATTCGCAGCAGGACAATATACAAATAACGCAGGTAAACCCGGTATAGAAGGTGGTGTTCTTATATTTAATTATATTGGTGATAGTATAACGAAAATCGCTGATATATCCCTGAATAATACAGGTACTGACGACCAATATTTACAAATGGGAAGAAGTATTGAACTAAATGGAGCGGGAGATAGAATCGTAATTGGTGGAACAATTGATAACACTATTGACGCGGTATACCGTTTGTATGTATATCAAAAACAGGTGAACGGAGCATGGAACCAAGTATTGGATATTACCAATCCAACTTCTGTTGGAATAAATTTCGGAATATCAGTTGCCATGAGTAATGACGGTAAAGTTATTTCAGTTGCGACGCAAGAAGATTTATTGACTGTTGAACCATACGGTCAAGTTCTCGTATATGATTTATTTGGAACTGGATTATCCGGTAATTTAACATCTTCGTTACGTGGTTCTGCGATTAAACTTATGAACATTAACGATGGTGATATTTTCGGTGCTAGTATGTCGTTGAATGATGATGGAACCGTTTTGGCGATTGGAACCGGTTCGCATACTAACTTCAACGGTCAAGCGTCAATCTATAAATATTTGAATAGCGATTGGACGATAGTCAAAACTATTCCTGGAACAAGTAAATCGAATCTTGGTGGAATTCATGATCACGATATAGAAAGCGGTCAATTGATTTCAGATGAAGATGGTATTTGTGTAGATGGAACCGGTGAATTGGTTATTATTGGTGCTCCCAATCTTTTCACAGCCGATGGTATATTTGGTTCTGGAAACGGACAAGTATATTTATATAGAAATAAAACTTTTACATTAGGTGTTCATAAAAAACTACGTGTGAATGGAGACATAGTGGTTGAAAACGGAACTATTGATGTGAGTGGAAACATAATAGTAAGTGGTTCGGGTAGAAATAAAATTATTAGTGATAATTATGGAATAGGTAATCATATTCAATCCACTAATGCAGGAGGTCGTAATGTATTTGAAGGAGGTAGTAATTATATATATAGTCAAGATATGGGTAATGGAGACACAGGAGGTCATAATAGATTATATGCGACACAAGCAAATGGGTATAATTATATTAATGCTACTGGTTCGGGAGGTACCAATTACATTGAAGCAAATATTTCAGGGTCTAATAGACTAAAAGTTAATGGAGTAGATAAAATTATTACTAATGCGAGCACAACCACGCTCACTAACGGAACAAACACACTTACGGCAACAACACTACAAAATAAACTTACATCATCAGTAACAACAGGAGTAGTGAATTATATAACGGCGACCGGTGGTGGGGATAATAAACTACAAGCAACAACAGGACAAAATATGCTTACATCGGCAAGAGCAACAGGAGTAGCAAATTATATAGAGGCAACTGGTGGGGGAGACAACAAAATACAATCTACGGGAAACAATACTATGATTTCCAGTATAACAAGTGGTATAGCAAATCGCATTGAAGCGTCTAGTGGAGGGTATAATTATATGACGGCTAATACTAATCAGATATATTCGACTAGTTCTAGTGGGTACAATAGAATTCAAGCTGTTAATTATAACTCAATACAAGGTAAAAACACCTACATCGATATTTCAAACAATAATGGTGGTAGTTTATTTGTTAGAAATTGGACGAATAACACAGATCAAATAAATAATGAATCCCGTATAATAATGTCAGCTTATACCAATAATGGAGCGAGTATGACCACTCTCGGTCAAATAACGTGTCAACCCGAGTATAATGTGCCGGGCAACCCACACGGAACAATGAATTTTGACGTATGGAGTTATGATAGCGGATGGGCGTTGAAAACTCAAATGAGAATATTATCTGGTGGTAACGTAGGAATCGGCACGACGAATCCGAATTTCAAAACACAGATTACTTATGCCGGTGCCGACGCCATAAATTATGGGTTAAATATACAGAATTCAACCGCAACTGGAGCGTCAAACCGAATGAATCTCGTGTTATTTACAGATGGTAATTCCACACAAGGTGCGATGGGTGGATATCGGGTGAGTCACACTAGCCATTATCTTGGGGGTCTAGTATTTTATATAGGGTCACAACCCAGTGGGTATACTCTGGGCACAGCAACAACACCAACCCAAGCAACAAATTCTCTCACCGAAGCGATGCGAATTGCACATTCGGGTAACGTAGGAATCGGCACGACGGATCCGGGTGCGAAATTGGAAATAACGACCCCACAAGTTTCCACTCAAATAGAAACCCTTCTAAAACTATCGCACGGAACATACAGACCGAAATTCAACTTTCAAAGTGTAGATAATGGGTATGGGTGGTCCTTTAATACAGGGTTTATAGGACACGGGATGAGTTTATCGCCTGTAGCTGGTCAAAAAATAACATGTCAATCAGATACTACGAGCATATATAGTTCAGGTATAGCATTCAGTGGCGGTGCTGGTTTAAGATTTTATACTAACCAAGTGGGTGGTGGCACTAATACAGATTATACAGCAACTACCATAGAACGAATGAGAATAGCGGATAATGGTAACGTAGGAATCGGCACGACGGATCCGGGTTCCAAATTACACGTATACGATAACATAAATGTAAGTTCAAGTTTTATATCAACACCAAACGGGTTCAATTATAATTCATTAAATGCGAGTGTTAAATTACATGCGTTTGATTCATTCTATGATAATAACGAGTCGGCGCCAACGATAAATGCTATACGTATAAGTTCCTATGGAACGAATGATTTACCAACTGCTCCAACTGTTAATAATCCGCGTGGTGCAGGTTGGAAGAGTGAATTATTTATTGGTACGATGGCAGATGAGAACGCAGCATCATCATCATCACGCGGATTTCTCAGTTATAATCAAAATTTTTCAATTGTGCAACATATATCATCAGATACTGAAACATTATCTGGAATTAGTGCTAATATTGCGAATCATATTTTACCAAATATAGGTGCTACAGATGCTACAACCGTAGCGATTCTGACTTGCAACCCAGATGGTAACGTAGGAATCGGCACGACGGATCCGGGTGCGAAATTACACGTAGATGGGGAAATTAGAGTTAAAGAGAACTGTATCCGTTTACAGAACAATTCGAGTAATTTTGCTGTTGGTGCAAGGGTACCCATCACCACAAGTAGTGCGACTAATATTGAGACGAATGAAATAAATGGTAGTAAAGGGTCGGAGAATTACTATACTACTTACGACGCAGGATTTTTACGATTATCCGCAGGCGGGGGGACATCCACAACTAATAAATCATATATAGATTTATATGGATATAATAGCAATATAATTACATTTGGAACAACGGGTGCGGAAAGAATGGTTGTTGATAGTGCGGGTAACGTAGGAATCGGGACGACGAATCCGGGTTCAAAATTGGATGTGGTTGGGGCAGTAAAAGCAACATCGTACAATTTGGACACTGATAGTAACGAAAACAAAATAAGATTATATGGAAATGGCGAGGCCTATACGATAGGTCTAGCAACGGGGAACACATTTGGTGGACTGACTAATCAATGGTCAATGACATTTAAAGTGAGTTCCGGCAGTGATGATAACCGAGGATTTTTATGGAAGCGTTCTGACCACAGTACAAGCCAAGGGGCGATGTCGTTAACTGCTAAGGGAAATTTAAATGTGGCTAGTAATACTCGAATAGGATACGGAATATCTTCAACAACTCTACCATCAGGTGCAATGTTGGATGTGAATGGGGATGTAAAAATCAGCAACAATTTACAATTTACCGGTATTCAATCTCAAATCAATGCATCCGGCAATACTTTCTTCGATATTGCGGTGGGTAGTGAGACTGATTATAATTTTCGTATTGGTAGTGGTAGCAGTATTTTAAAAGGTAATCTAAACATTGCTACCGATTCGGTAAATATTGGTAGTACAGATAACGATTGGATAGGTTCTCACGATGAAACAACTGCTCTATTAATAACTTCAAATGGCGACGGTCAAGATGTAAACTCTATAAGTTTTGCGATGAAAATGGTTAGCGATATAAATAGTAATCTTAGCCCTAACGGAAAATTAAATTTTTACGCAAACGAAGGTTCTGGCGGTAATGATAATGGTCTAACTCCGAATAAATTTATTATGAGTTTAGTAGGTAATGGAAATGTAGGAATAGGAACAACGAATCCAGGTGCTAAATTGGATGTGAATGGGTCAGTAACAGCAACATCATTCAGTGGCGATGGTTCTGCATTAACTGGTATTGTATCAACAACCGCGGCCGCTTTGACAAGTGGGAACAAAACAATTACTGGAACATTAAATATCTCCGGGAATGTAACAACTGGAAACACCTTGTATATTGGAACTAACGATAATTCCACAACATCCAAAACTATATATTTTGGTGGGACGTTCGGTGACAATATATACGAAAATTGTGTGATTGAAAATCGGATTTACGAAACTGGCACGGAAAAACGCGAATTGTTACTATTCTCGGGGAACGATATTGAAGGTAGTTCTGGCCCAGATCGTATCCGACTCAAAGGCGGTAACATTCGATTTGACACTTATAATGCAGCTACCGATGTCCGAACAACAGAGACCACGAAAATGATAATAGACCAGGATGGTAACGTAGGAATCGGCACGACGAATCCGGGTGCGAAATTACATGTAGTTGATAGTGCGATAATAGATTCAGGGTCCAGAGGTAATGGACTATATGATATATTAACATTTAAACGTACTATTAGTGATTATGATGTAACTACTGAAAGTGATGGACTTGCAATTTATTTTGACATGCCCGACGGCAATAGTGCCCCAAAAGCAAGAATTAAGTGCGTCGCTACTAATTCATCCACATTTTATGGATCAAATGATGAAGGAACAAGTAATATTATATTCTCACCTAGTGTGTTGGGTGCTATAAACGACAGAGTTATTATAACAGGTGATGGTCGTATGGGTATTGGGACAATGAACCCAGGTGTGAAATTGGATGTGGTAGGAGATATTCAATTATCTGGTTCATTAACCTTTAATTCAGTTCAAGGTGAGATAATAGCTAACTCCACTTTCTTTGATATTAGAACTACGGGTCAGTCTGATTATACTTTTCGTGTTCAAGACGGAACGTCTCAACTTGTAGGTGGTTTAACCGCAACAGGAACCGTAACAGCAAACGCGCTTAATATAATAAACTCAACTGGGAATAACTCAGTTGGTAACGAAAATATATATTTTGGTCAGGACAATAATTACGGAGGTTATATATGCTACAGAGCAACAGACGAGGTAATAATATATGGACGCAGGGATAATGGTGTCGATACTGCGGTTTTTTATCACTCAGTGTATTATAATAATGTTACCTTCGCAGGAACCGTAACAGCAGAATCATTCAACGCCTCCTCCGATATCAGAATAAAAACAAATATTCAAACGATTGAACCGAAGACGGCATTGGATCAAATCAACCAACTCGAACCCAAATCCTACCAGTTCTACGATAATGATACAACCCATTATGGTCTGATCGCCCAGGAAGCCGAACAAATAATACCCGAAGCAGTAATTTCGGACGGATCCAGAATGATACCATCCATTGGTGAAATATGTAAATTGATAAATGGTGGTAAGACGATTGTATTAGATGCGAAAACGACGAAGGATATGGTCGCAACGAAACTCGAATTTGATGATATAAGTGGAAACAAACAATCCGTTGGAATAGAATCGTTGGAAGGAGACAAATACATACATTTGAAAGAATCGATAGAGCCGCATTTGAATAATGGAGATACCGTATTTGTCCACGGTCACGAAGTACAAGATTTCCGTTCTATTAATTATAACACAATTTTGGCTGTGAGTATCGCAGCGACGAAGGAATTATCGAAAGAGCTTGGACAAACGAGAGCAGAGCTTGGACAAACGAGAGCAGAGCTTGGACAAACGAGAGCAGAGCTGAACGCATTAAAAGAATTAGTGAATCAATTAATAAATAAATAAAATATCAAATTACGCTGAAAAAAGTAGAACAAAATGATTTTATACTATATATAAAATCATATGAATAACCAATGGTTACAACATGGACCGGTATCAAATAAATTTCGCCAAACATACATTAAAGGATTTTTAGATGTAAGTGGAAACACTATTATACGAAACGGAAGCATTCATTTAACGGATGGTGATATTTCGATGAATGGTGCCATTTTCAATAATGGAACAGACATAATAACACAAATAACAGATACTAGTAATAATTTATTTGATTTCAAAACTCGTGTAGACACAAGTTTGAATACCATAACGACCAATCTGGTAACAACCGACACAAGTTTGAATTTAGTAACAAGCAATCTGGTAACAACCGACACAAGTTTGAATACCATAACAAGCAATCTGGTAACAACCGACGCAAGTTTGAATTTAGTAACAAGCAATCTGGTAACAACCGACGCAAGTTTGAATATACTTGTATCCAATCTGGTAACAACTGACACAAGTTTGAATTTAGTAACGACCAATCTGGTAACAACTGACGCAAGTTTGAATACACTTACTGGTATAGTAGACTTAAAACGAGATATTGGTAATTTGGTATTTGACGGGTCAATGCAACTTGCAGGTAATATTATACCAAATACTACGGGTATATACGATATAGGAACAAGCGCAAAACGTTTTAGGTCAATTTACGTAGATGAAGCACATTTATCAGTAAATACACTTTATATTGGAGATACAGCCATTTTGGGAACAAACGCGAATACAATTGAAATAAAAGCAGATGTGAATCAATCTATCGATGTGAGCACGACGGGTTCTGGTAGTTCCAAATTACAGTCGGAATACGATGTTTCCATTTTAACGAGTGGTACGAATGCCGATGTAAAGGTTCAAGCAACCGGAACCAATTCCAAAGTACGTCTTTCAGGAACGGGCGGGGTAGAGTTTTCATCCAACGTGGAAGCTCAAGCGAATGTATTGATAGGTGGTAATTTAACAGTTACCGGGAATGTAGTATCGAACGGTTCTCAATTTACGGTTAATTCGACAACGGTAACAACCGCTGATAATGTTATTGTTTTGAACAAGGGTGAAGTCGGGACGGGTGTAACCAGTGGAATATCCGGAATACAAATTGACCGCGGTGATGGTTCCGATTTCCAACTTGTGTTCGACGAAGCGATTGATAAATTAAAGGCAGGATTTATCGATGGGGCATTCGGTATTATAGCAACCGAATCGTATGTAGATGCCAGTATAAACACATTAGCGACCAGGGTAACGACGACAGAAACAGATATAGGTATATTGGATGTTAGTATGACCTCAGTTGAAAGTCGTATAACAACGACAGAAACAGATATAAGTATATTGGATGTTAGTATGACCTCAATTGAAGGATTATTGGATTTGAAAGCGAACGATGTTGATGTGGTTCATAAAACGGGAACAGAAACCATTGGTGGTAATAAAACGTTTTCAGGAACTACCACATTTTCAGGAAATATTAGTGCAAATAATGCAACTATAACGCCTACCGTGTTGGGGTATTTAGATGGAGCAACAAGTAATATACAACAACAAATAGACAATGTTGCTGCTATGGGTGGTGGTGCTAATTTGGTTCATATTGATGGTGTGGAAACCATAACAGGAGCGAAGACTTTTACAAACGATAATTTTCTCGTGGAAAACACGGCGGGAGATGATAAAATAAATGTGAATGGATTAACAACGACACTCACTAATACGAATATTAATGTTAACGGGAAATTAACTATTTACGGTAATATAGAACAAATATATTCTTCAACTGCAAATTCTTTGTATGTTACCAGCATTGGTCATCAAACACTGGGTGGTAGTAGCGGTTCTTACTCAGTAAACCGTTCAGTTTTATTGGGTTATCAAGCAGGATATAATATGGCTTCAGGTGGACATGCCGAAGATAATATTTTTATTGGATACCAGTCAGGATATAATGTAGGAGGTGGTACTGCATCAAATGCCAATATAGGTATAGGATATAAAACATTATTTAATTCCAGTTCGACTTATTCTCGTTATAATACAATTATTGGATATGACGCAGGTTCGGGTGGTCAAAATAGTAGTAATACAATAGTTGGTTATACATCAGGTAAGTCAATTGTTGGTGCTGCAGAAAATGCTCTGTTTGGTGATCAAACAGGAAAAAATATAACGACAGGTTCTAAAAATACTTTAATAGGTAGTAATGCTGGTGCGGCTTTGGAAACTGGTCTATATAATACATTAATAGGGAAGTCAGTCGCATTTACAATGACTACTGCTAGTAGTAATACAGCGATGGGTTATCAATCGTTGGGATTAACAACCGGAAGTAATAATACGGCATATGGATACTACTCAGGAAGAACACTGACTACAGGAAGTAATAATATAATAATAGGTTATAACTCACAACCATCTAGTGCTACTGTATCTAATGAAGTAACAATCGGAACTACATCAACAGGAATTTTCCGCATGAATTCAAGTGGTGCGACTATTACTGGTCAAAATGTAGTTTTAAATTTCACAGGACAACATCATAACTATGGTATTAATGAAACAGTAGATGAAAAAGGATTTATTGTAAGTTCAACTGGTAAATACCGTAATCAAATGACTAATTGCGACGAGTGTAATAAGTATAAAATAACAATTAATGAAAGTCTTCCGATAGTAGAATACTCACAACAAGTGAATGATACTAAGGTATGGGGTGTAATAAGTGATAAGGATGACACAAACACAACAAGACAACAACTATCAGGAAATATAATTTCGTTATACGAACAAGCAGAAGAAGACCGACCATTGGTTATTAATAGTTTGGGCGAAGGAGCAGTTTGGGTTTCCAATATGAATGGACCGATACTAAATGGAGACTATATTACAACTGGACAACTACCGGGTTTAGGTGTAAAACAAGATGATGATATTTTACATTCATATACTGTAGCAAAGATAACGACAGATTGTAGTTTTGATGAAACCGAAATAGTACCACGTAAGAAACTCAGATATGAAACGATAACAAAAACACGGGAAAAAACCATAGAGGTAGAAAAAGACGTATTTGATTATTGGGAAGATGATTTTAATGACGAGACATATTACGAGAACTTTGAACGGCAGATAATAGATAAAGTTTCAAAGATAATACAGGAAGATATTATCACATATGATGTGTCTGGAATTCCTAGTGTTCAAGTAATAGAAAAAACTGTGGAAGAAGAAGTGCCGCGTGTAACACACGTAGAATCAACGGATGCTTCTGGAAATATTACTATCACAGAAGTTCCTACTATGGAAACCGTTTCTATAACAAAGACGCGCAATATACCAATAATGATAGATGTTATATTAAAGGATGCTTCGAATAATAATTTATTAGATTCGCAAGGCGACCCAATTATAAAACAATATCAAGCGAAGAAACCGGTATATAAGAAAGAAATAATCAATGAAACAATTACCGAAACATATGACATAGAAATGGCAGTTATTGATCCAGTCACAATGCAATATGTATATGATTATGAAACCGATAATAGTGGAAATATAATATATGTAGAAAAATACGAGATGAAATATATAATCGTAGATATAGATAAATATTCTATTTATAATGATAAAGACTATACCACTTTATATAAAGAATTTAAAAGTGACTTCACAAATACTCAAATAAATGGTGATACAATTATTGGTAAAACATATAAGATGGCGTTTTTGGGGTGTACATACCACTGTGGTTAATAATTTGTTTATACACCATTACCGACGACTTACATATGATTGTATTATATTATTCACTTTACTGCATATATCAAACCATTCCAGTAACAATAATAAATAATTGATAAATTAGTATTATCAATTATTTATAACAAGTGACGTGAAATTTAGAAGGGTAAAATATAATCAGTATATATACAATGAGTGGAACGGGAAGTTGGTTACAATTTGCGAATCGCATGAATAAGTTCAAAGGGAGTTATTTCCAAGATTTCGCTGATATATCTGGTGATATAATTGTGAGAAACACAGGAAATGTCTATTTACAAGCAGGTAGTAGTATGTATATGACCGCAGGTGATATCTCTATGAATGGATTTGTATACTGTAAGGGTGTAGTAGATTTAAGCGGTAATTCACTTTCTGGTGGTGGCGATGGCGGAGGAGGTGGATTAACATCTGTATCGACAGTTAATGTAAAAAGTATCAATACAACTGATTTTATGACTACTGGTGGATACGCTACGGTCGGTAGTTATTTGAATGTAACTGGTTCTACAACACTGAATGGAATATTGATAGCCAATGGTAATTCGGTATTCAACGGCAATTTAGATGGTTCTGGTGCAAGTTTCAATTCAATGTCGGTTGGAAACGTTGAACTAAAAGGTAGTATTATACCGGATATAAATTCTGTTTATGATATTGGTAGTATAGATAAGAAAATACGCGACTTGTATGTAAGTGAGGGTAGTATTTGGGTGGGTGATAATAATAAATTGGCTGTAGAAAACGATAAAATCATAATGAAACGGCGTAAAAGAGGAGATACGGATATTCCCAAAGTTATAAAAGATAAGATTTCGTTTCCCAACCTTAACGATAAAATTACGCATGTAAAGACATTCGCATCAAGTAATTCATTGGGTAAAACATCATCTGATTTATTATCCACTTATACGGTCACAGATTGGATACGTTTTGCGAATAAAAAGGCTCAACTAGGACTAGATGGTTTTACAAACACAAATCATACCGCATCTGATATATATGATCTTACTGATGATTTCGATAACGATGATAGTGGTCAGTGGTCCACAACATCGACCGGTGTTATAGAATACGATGGTAAAGCGGTTATAGGTAGTAGTGCTAACACAGCTGCGTTGGAAATAATAGGTAAATCGACATTGTTGGGAAATGTTGCTATTGGAGGGTATTCCACTTCGACTTACGCCCTTTATGTAAATGGTGGGTCTAGATTTAATTCCAATTTACTGGTAGAAGGTATATCGACATTATCCACAACTAACATAGGCGCCAGTCTTACCGTTTCACAAAACACCAATATAACTGGTAAAATGGGTGTAGGTAAAGCAGCGGACGGAACTCACCATTTGGATGTTTTGGGTTCGGCACGTATACAAAATGATGCTTATTTCAAAAAATCGTTACTTGTTGGTACAGGTGTAAATACTACATCTCTTGCTACACATAATGCTACGGGCGCTTCCATGTATATAGAAACACCCTTGGTAGCAGGAGTTTATCCGGATATTTCACATAATGTTGTTATAAATGTGCCGAATACCGTATTTAAAGCGAATGATAATAGTATTATAACAAATACGAACTATCTAGAAATTGATGCCACGAACCGTAGTATTTTACCATACGTAAGGGACGTAAATGGAAATTTGGTGAATTCTGGTATGACGAATGGTTGGGAGTTGGGAGGTCCGGGTGCATACCGTTTCGATAAGATACACGCTCGTGATATCAATATATCTACGGAGACAATCAATATAGAAGATGGTTCTGGTAATAAGATTGGAATGAGTTTTGATGCGACAACTGGTTCCGTTAATTATACCGTAGTCACGAAAGATACCGCCGACGCCTCGGGTGAGACTTTCGTAATTAAGGGAGTCCAGACACAAAAGATAAGTTCGGGTGGGGGAACTATTGACCCCGCATTATTAGAATTCACTGGATTATCGTTTGGAGATACGTTCGATAGTACGTTAACTTATAATTTATCCAGCACCTATAACTATAATTTAACAACGACGACTTATACAGGTGATGGTGTAAGTGCGTTTGCAAGTAGCGCCGGCGCACAGGGATTATCTAGTTTTATTAGCGCTAATAATATCACGACATTACTGGGTGATATACCTACCAAAAAGAGTTCGGTTATTCGTGTTGGTGTAGATGACCGTTCGGACGGTGGGTTGTATGGTATTGATACGGTGGGAAATAAAATCGATTTAACGAATAAAGTTATTTCTGTTTCCGATAATGATGGCGGAACCACTTTGAAATGGACCCTATGGGGAAGTGAGGCGGAATTGAATGCAACGACTCCTGGTAATTATTTGAATTTTATTGAATTGAAAAATATCAATATGGTGAGTGGAACATACTTCGTCGCAAAGACATCTGGAACTATTGTATATAATAACAGTAATGAAGACTATCTTAAGAATAACGATTTGGTCGGTGTTGTGAATGGAGATTTATTCTTATATATCAACCGTTCACCCGGGAATAATTGGACAAAGATTCCGGTATCCTTACCTGCTTCTGGTAGTATCACCACACAAATGCTTACTGATAGTGTTATTCAACCTGGTAAGATTGCAGCCAATGCGATTACTGAGAGTAAAATTTTGAATGGTGCTGTAACAACCAATAAGATTGCGGATGGTTCGATAACTGCTGTTAAATTTAAAGCGGGTGAAATAAACGGGACAATTTTTGCCGATGATGCGATTGATGGAACAAAAATAGCAGGAAATATCGCCACAAGTAAATTAGTCGGTGAGATTTCTGGGTCACTTATATCGGATAATACGATAGTATCTTCCAAGATTGTTGATGGTGCTATTACAAATGCTAAAATCGCGTATTTGGGTGTTTCCGGAGATAATTTGATGGCGAATTCTGTAACAACTATAAAAATTATGGATAATGCAGTTACTACCGATAAAATACAAGATGGTGGAATTACATCGGTAAAATTAGCGTCGGGTATTATAAACACAGATACATTACTTGCGGATAATTTGATAACCACGAATAAAATATTAGGTGGTGCAGTAACTGATGCTAAATTGGCTTCCAATTCAATTAGCACTAGTAAGATACAAGATGGTTCAATCACAACTGCTAAACTCGCTCCAAATTCTGTAACAATCGATAAAATTAGTGGAACAGTATTTTCTGGAAAGCAAGATACTTTGGTTGCAGGTACGGGAATTAATATTGCGATAAACGGCACGGGTGCCCCCGTAATCAGTTCAACGGTAACCAACGATATTCCCGATTATAGTATAACTGCGAATAAACTATCTGGTGATATAACTGCGAGTCTACAATCCAAACTGACTGCTGGTAATGGTATCAAAATAAGTAATAGTAATGTAATCTCGTCATTTAGTTCTATTCCAAATAATTCGGTTACTACTGCGATGATACAGGACGGTGCGATAACCGCAGATAAACTCGCAATTGGTATTACAGATACGAGTAGCACTAATAATACAGCAGAGGAGGGAACATTTACTGGTAATTATACAGAAGCAAATGTAGATTCATATTCATTCAGTAATAATACTGTTGGCTCTTATAATTCCAGAATATCTTCGGATGGTTTAACTATTGTTTCTTGTAATCAATTTGATACAACATCTGGTATGAATAGTAAGAGAATGATTATTAAGGAACGTGATAATAATTTACAATCTTGGTCCAACGCTACAGACACAGTTTTACAAGGTAATCCAAAATCGGGTTTTGATATAGATTCAGCTGGAAATACTTTGGTTCATATAAATGTTGAGTCATCCACAACCAAGACCATTAGTATATATGATTTATCTGATAATACAACTATTAAATATTGTAAGGCTTCAAAAAATGATAATAATATTAAATTGAGTTCAGATGGAACTAAGATGGCTGTGTATAACACTAGTGAACTTAATCCTGGAATTAATATATACGAGGTGAATAAGACACAAATCCAACCCATCGTTCAGGCGATTATTGGTAATACCGTATACTACACTTCAAATAAATTCAGCACTTCCAGTATTATTACTACTATACCACTATTATACAAAATTAATAAATTGGTTATAAATAATAATACGTGGGTTGCCGTCGGTGATGGTTCTGCGAATACATTGGTTGTCTCAGGTGATAATGGTAATACCTGGATTGGGAAAGGTAGAGTTTTCAGTAATTATGGAACCAGTGTTGCTTACGGACAAGGTATATGGGTTGCTGTTGGTAACGACTTTGATAAAACGAAGCTTATGGCTAGGTCTATTGATGATGGTATCACTTGGGTTAAATCGGTAACACTTTCACAAGGGACAAAAATGTATAATATGCAAGCAAACGACGTATTATATGGACTTGACGCGTGGTGGATTTGTGGAACCAGTTATGAATTATGGAAATCTACCGATGCTATAACTTGGACGCAATCGATAGATAATTGGACAGGTATTTATAATGTTATTTCATTATCATTAGTGAAAGATGTTATTTACTCTACTGGAATAGGTTCAAATTATATGTATCAAGCTCGTATAATATATTTGAATGGTTCTAATCATACAGTAGGAGGTGATAATGTACAAATTTTTGGGAATAATTTAGGTGTTGGTGCGATTACTTATAATATTCCAATACAAAAAGTAATTCACGCTTTTGGATATTATATCGCAGTTGGATTTGGAGGTGGACCAACGACTTACTATGGAACTGATTTAGCAAAAGGCGGTAATTATGCCCAAATAGCATATTCAACAACATGGAATGGTACATGGCAGACGATAAAAGTATTCACTGGTGTATGTTATGATATAAATTTTGATGGTAATCAATTAATCGCAACAGGTGATGATATTGACCCGTTAAAACGTATACAATATTCCAGAGATTTATTCAATTGGACACCATTTGGCCTACCACCATCTGGTTCACAAATAACTAGTATTATTAATTTAAATATAGCAGGTAAATACGCTTATACGAACGATAATGGAATTACATGGAATGTTGGAACAGCTAGTAATGTTTTTGATAAATTTACTAAGACATTTTACAGTAAAAGAGAAAATAGATGGTTAGCAGTAGGTGAAGGTTTGTATCATACATTGGCTTCATCTGTTGATGGTATAAATTGGACTGGAAAGGGAAAAATATTCAGTGAGAGGGGTATTAGTATTCATTATGGTAATGATACGTCAGGTAATGGTGTTTGGGTTGCTGTTGGTAAAGACAAAGACCCTATAAAAAATATAGCGTGGTCTACGGATAATGGTGATACTTGGAATAACCCTTCGTCAATTATTGATTGGAATCCAACAGACGTTATATACGCATTGGATAGATGGTGGATTTCTGGAAATACCTATGGATTATATTGGTCAGATGACGGTAAGACATGGTCTACTGGTAATAAAATAAATAATCATAACAGTGGGGTGTTTATTGTTAATTCTATCAGTTATTCAGAACAGATCCGATCTATTTTATCTATTGGAAACTGTCTCGATCGTAGATATAATGCGAGGGTTATGTTTGACACCACCTTATCAAATGTTAATATTAATTATGGAAGTTATAGAGGTGATAATTGTGAAATATTTGGAATAAATCTAGGTACAACAACGTTGACCGATGATGATATAACAATGAATAAGCTTTGTTATAAAAATGGGTTGTATATTGTAGTTGGTTTTGGAGGAACAACTGGTACACCGACAGCAAGTCAAATGGGTGGTTGTAATATATCGGTTAATACAGAAATGATTACAGGTGGGTGGACTCAATTGAGAGTATTTACTGGTGTTGGATTGGATATATTCCATGATGGTAATAGATGGATTGCTACTGGTGAAGACATCGACCCGGCTAAACGTATTCAATATTCGTCCAATGGATTTGATTGGACCCCATTGAATTATCCTGACCTTTCTGACATAGTTTTCACTCCACCTACCTACCCACTATCTATTACAGACGCAAATCAAGTTGTATATGTAAAACCAACTGGTAGATATTTGAAGGAATATGATGAAAACAAATTCACAAGTTGGGATGAAACTGGTAGATATGTAAGGATAATACAAACCATATATGACTATTTACACGTAGACGAGTTGGAGGTATATGATACTAGTGGAGTGAACGTAGCATTGGGTAAGACTGTAACGAGTAATTTAACGCAATATGCTAGTTACGTATACAGTAATATGGTAGATGGTAATCCAAGCACAACTGCTATTACCAATCCCTCATCTACCACAACTGGATACGGTTGGTTTTTAGTTGATTTAGGTGCGGTTTATACTATTTCAGAAATTCGATTTCAAAACGCAGGAACCGCATTTCGTTCAAACGGTTTAAAATTTCAGATACTTGATATCAGTCAAAACTTAAAATCAGAGACCTTGCCAATTGGAGGAACAATCGTAAGTAACTATGTATTCAATACAAACGACTTTGTTTATGATAATTTTACATATAAAAGATACAATCAATATGATAGTAACGAAAGCACACTAGTAACGACAACTCCGTTCCCTGTGTTAATTCCAGACGGTTCCCCATATATATGTAGATATGTAAGGATAATGCAAACCTTATATGAGTATTTAAATATAAACGAGTTGAAGGTATATGATACTAATGGTGTGAACGTAGCATTGGGTAAGACTGTTACGAGTAATTTGCCGCAATGGAGTAATTATGTATTCAGTAATCTTGTAGATGGTAATACAACAACAGTTGCTCATACTTCAAACTCAAGTGCTGCAACCGGTTACGGTTGGTTTCTTGTTGATTTAGGTGCGGATTATACCATTTCACAAATTTGGTTTCGGAATGTACATTATAAACCTCGTTCAAATGGTTTACAAATACAGCTACTTGATGAATATAAGACCGTATTATATTCAACCCCGGCGATTACAGGTACTTTAACCGATGAATATACTTTTAACATTCCTGTGTTTACATGGTCTGCGTGGGAACACTATTTGGATGGTATCCGACAAACATACAACGAACCAACTATAACACTACCTATTACAAATCTAAAACCACCTGGTAGATATATAAAGATACTACAAGAAACCGCAAGTACTGTTATAAATCTTTTAGAATTACAGGCATACGATAAGAATGGAACAAATTTAGCACTGGGTAAGACTGTATCCGCATATCCTGATTGGAATACCGGGCAAGATGGAACTTTTTTGGTGGATGGTATAACCAGTCCTGATAATATCGCGCAAACTATAACGGGGTCGGGAAATCATTGGATGATGGTTGATTTGGGTGATGTGTATGAGATTGCAGAAATAAAGATTTGGAACAGAAACGATACAGTTGAGAATAGAAACCTCGCAATCGGTTTGAAAATTCAAATCATTGATTTACTCGGTACCATAGTTGAAGAGACCGCGGTAATTACATCAGCAGAAGACATCTATACTTTTACATTTGAACCATTATATGTTGAGTATAAAAATGTTACCACAAACGAAATCAGAACAACACCGTTCGAACAATTTACACTAGTAAAACCACCTATTAGATATGTAAAGTTACTGCATACTATTACGGATGAATATATAAATCTGTTCGAATTAGAAGCATTTGATATTTCAGGCACAAACTTGGCTCTCGGTAAGACTGTTACGGCATTCCCTGGATGGAACGCGGGACAAAATGGGTCTCTCTTAGTGAATGGTATAACCAGCTCGGAAAATATTGCGAGCACTATAACCGGTTCGGGATATCATTGGATGATGGTTGATTTGGGCGCAGTTTCATCCATCGCGGAAATTAAACTTTGGAACAGAAACGATACAATAGAGAATAGAAACCGAGCAATCGGTTGGAAAATTCAATTAATTGATGAAATGGGAACCGTGGTAGAAGAGACACCAGTAATTACAACATCCGAAGACAATTATACTTTCTCATTTCAATCATTATATGTTGAGTATATCACAACCAGTATTAGATCCAATGTAACGAATGTATTTGTTAAACAAAATAAAGTATTATATTCGTCAAATTATGGTAATAGTTGGACTATAAACGCGAATAAAATATTTGATAATATTACTAATAAAATTAGTTATGGAAATAATAGATGGATTGCTGTTGGTGAAGATAGTAATAATACACTTTCTATTTCGGATGATGGTATAAATTGGAGAGGTCAAGGTAAAATTTTCAGTAATTATGGTAAAAGTGTGTTATATAAAAATGGGTTATGGGTTGCTGTTGGAAGTGATATAGATGGTAAAAAGGCAGTTCAATTCTCAACAGATAATGGTCTCAGTTGGCAGAACTCCGATATAAAGATTTTTGACTTTGGTAGAGATGTCAGTTACTGGAATGATAAATGGGTAGTTTGTGGTTCATCAGATCAAGTTCATTTTTCACTTGATGGTATGAGTTGGGGTAATACAGATGATCCATCGGATACGTCGAAGGTTGTCGCCCCTAGCGGTATCACATTAACTGGTATAAACAGTTTATCCGAACGTTTGGATAATAATGGAGAGAGCCGTTACCAATGGTCACTTCAAAATACATGGAATGACCGCCAATATCTTGCATATTTTACTTCTTCAAGCTCACATATTATAACAGGTGGTTCTTATCAGCGGACTTTATTTGATAGAATTATAAGTAGTGCGAATAAAACTATGATTAATATACCGTTCATATCAAATCAATATAATGATTTCGCTACTGCTAATGGTAAAACTATAATTGTTGGTTGGGGTGGTACGAACGGTTATACGCTAAGTGGAATATATGGAGGTGCTGATATTTGTATTGTTGGTTCACTTGCTACGACAAGTGTAGCGGATATAAAATATAAACGTATATTTACAGGTTCTGGGCTCACTATAACATATGACGGTTCCAAATGGATAGCCACAGGAGAACATACAGACCCATTAAAACGCATACAATATTCAACGGATAATGGAGAAACGTGGTTACCATATGTTTTACCCTCATTCGATGTTTCAGATAATATAATCACTCATATAAATCACCCAGTTTCAAATCGCACTATGTATTCGGTAAATAATACAAATTGGAATACTACTAGTAATATAGATTCCATATTAGATAAAACAAATAAAATATATTACGGAAATAATAAATGGTTTGCCGTTGGTGATGGTTCTGATAATACCATCGCGTCATCTACCGACGGTATATTTTGGACGGGGCAAGGGAAATTATTCAGTTACAAGGGAAATAGTATATATTATAAACACGGTCTATGGATTGCTGTTGGAAAAGATATAGATACAAAAAAAAATATAGCGTGGTCCAATGACGATGGAATTACATGGACTAATCCTAGCACAACTATTATGAATGAAATAAATGATGTTATTTTCGCATTTGATTATTGGTGGATTTGTGGTAGCGATATCACTAAAATTTATAAATCTTTCACAGGAACCGACTGGACGACTAATCTGGCTATTCCGGGTTATTCCGCATTTTTAAAATCATTCTTTGCTACAAATACTAGATTGTATATAATAGCGCAAGTTGGTTCAGACCACCAGCAATTTCAAACTTTTTTTGTTGAATATAATGGGACAATAAGTAATCATCTTGTATTTGGAAACAAGATTCGTCCATATTATAATTTACCTAATTGGTTAGGTAATATAGTGAATAAAGGTTATTACGCAAATGGTATAACAATTTTCGCAGGATACGGAGGAACAACTGTAACACCAACTGAGAGTCAATATGGTGGATGTAATCTTGCGATAACACACGATTTTACTACTTGGACGTATAAGCGTATTTTCGAAGGTCAAGCGTATGATATCACTTACGCTGGGTCTAAATGGATTGCTACCGGAGAGCATAGTGATTATACTAAACGTATTCAATATTCTACTGATGACGGAGAGACGTGGTTACCTATGTTTGATACAATTGATGCGTCTAATAATATTACTACCATTATTAGCACTCCATTAACAGGCGAATATTTATATTCAAAGGATAATGGTAATAGTTGGACGACATCTAATAATAATGTGTTTAGTTACGGTACAAATAAAATTTGTTCCAATGATTCTAATACTGCTTGGGTTGCTGTTGGTGATGGTTCAATGAACACCGTTGCGATTTCTAGTGATGGTATTAATTGGACTGGTAAAGGTTTGATTTTTAATATTAGATGTAACAGTGTGTATCATAATGATGGTGTATGGGTTGCTGTTGGTCAAGATACTGATACTAACAGAAACATCGCGTGGTCAACTGATAATGGTAACACCTGGTCATATCCTGATTTTTTTATGTTTTATGAAGGAATGGATGTTATTTTCGCATTAAATAGATGGATTGTCTGTGGATTTGGAAACTTTATATTTTGGTCTTTGGATGGTATAACGTGGAATACTACCAACAAACTTCTTATTCATTCTTCGCAGTGGTTAGTTAATAAATTACAAGTATCTGGTGAGAGAGTTATGTTATCCGGTAGGAATGATAATAACTCTGCTTTTTTCCGCTATTTATATTTGAATCCCAACTTAGTAGTGAATACCGAAACATTCAGGATGATACCATTATCTAGCACCGATACTCAACACGGTTTTGTTGAATTGAATGATATAGTATATCATGAAGGAGCATATTATGTAGTCGGGGATGTTGGTGATGCTACTGATGTGAATAATAATGATAATGATTTAGTTATTTATAACGGTCCAGTAGTTACTAATACCCATTGGGATATTAGTTCATTTACTTCTTATAAGAATATTTTTAATAATGGTGTAGGTAAAAGTATAAATACCGATGGTTCAAAACTGATTATAACAGGTGAAAGTACAGATATATCAAAACGGGTTCAATATTCGGATGACAATGGTATCAATTGGAATTCATATTTACCCGTTCCAACATCAAATACTTATGTGACTAATATTATTACTTTATCTAATACTGGTAAATATGCTTATTCTACCGATGAAGGTTTGAACTGGACGGTGAATGATGATACTGTATTCAGTGTTTCTATGAACAAAATTCATTATTCAAAATCACAACGAATATGGATGGCTGTCGGTGAGGGTTCTACTAATACTGTTGCGGTTTCTACTGATGGTATAAATTGGACTGGTAAAGGTATGATTTTCAATGTTAAAGGTAATTCCGTTTATTACACAGGAGGTCTATGGGTTGCCGTTGGTAAGGATACTGACACTACTAAAAACATCGCGTGGTCTACTGATAATGGTGATACTTGGACGTATCCTTCGGATACGTTACTCACAATTCACGGTAATGATGTATTATATGCCTTCAATCGATGGTTCGTCAGTGGTAATGGTGTTGGTGTGTATTGGTCGTATGATGGTATAACTTGGAATACTACGAATAAACATACTGTACCAAATATAAGTGCGAATAGTGATGTATTGAATATGTTCTGGGACCAACACAGAATTCATTTATCTATATTTGATTATACACAAACTGGAACGAATTTCGTGTTATGGAATTCCAGTCAAATTCAAACAGTTTTATCTACTAGTGCTACATCACAGTCTATTAGTTCATCCGGTGGTAATAAAACTGTATTTTCTAATGATAGCGGTGGTACCGTTCATGTTGGTAAAATTACATATGGTAATGGTATTTATATGGCAGTTGGAAGTGGTAATGGTAATATTGCATATCATAAAAATCCAAATACTACTAGTGGATGGAATAGACAAAATATATTCACAGGAGCAGGTAAAGATATTATTTACGATGGTTCAAAATGGATTGCTACTGGTGAACATTCAACATTGGCTAATAGAATACAATATTCTACTGATAAAGGTGCTACATGGTATCCTTATGGTATTACTGAACTAGAAACTATTGGAGATGCTAATACAATAATTAAATATTATAGCACTTTCAGTCCCGAAGAAAAAGTTCCCAAGATATCTTATATTTATAAAAAAAGGGATGATATTAATATTTTGTATCAAGAAATAGATTATAATACTTGTGTGTATAATAAGTCAATCACCGACCAACAAATGGTTTATACTTCTATTGAAAGTGCTACCGACAATATTAACCTCACCACCAAATCAATTATTATACCTTCTATTGTTGCTGCCAAAACGGTATCAGTAGGAACTGGTGCAAATACGATAGCGTATTGCGTGGATTATGGGATGGAATTTATTGGATTAGGTAATAGTATTTTCTCAATTGCCGGACATAAAACTCACCATAACGGTGATACTTGGGTTGCGGTAGGAGAAGGCACAAATACAATTGCTGTATCTAGCGATGGAATAAATTGGACGGGTAAGGGTATGGTTTTTGGTATTAGAGGTAAATCGGTTCATTACGCAAAGGGTATGTGGGTTGCTGTCGGTGAAGATACTATAAGTAGTAGATGCATAGCATATTCTACAAATAATGGTGCTACTTGGTCTTATTCCAATAGTAGTGTTTTTTCAACTTCGGCGAATGATATTGTATATACTGATTATAATGGTTGGATAGTTGTTGGTCAAGGAACCGTGAATACAATGGCTACCTCGAATGATGGTATTGTATGGTCAGGACAGGGGTTAGTTATGGATATTTCGATTGATAGTATTGCGTATGGTGGAGCATACTATATCATAATTGGTGGGCGCGATTCGAATTTAAATAATTGTTATTTATATAACGACCCAGTGAAGGTTTCGGTTCAATTCACAACTGTCGTAAGAAATTTTACACCTTTCGTATGGAAGAGTATTAATAATCCACATAATTGGACGAGAGTATATAGTGTATTTCATCACGACGGTATTTTCGGTATTACATCAGATGGTTCGATTAGAAAAGTTAGCACTGGACCTGGGCCTGGTAGTATAAATGCTACTACTACTTATCCAACGTTTACTTCTTACGCGAAAGGGATTTTGATGTTGGACGGCGAAACTCAGTGGACTTATGGACGCGATAATGGTATTACAAACAGTGTTTTAAAAATGTTCGCCGGTGGTACTTATATACATACTCGCACTGTTTCATCTATTCACCTAGAACTGAACCATGTTGAATATATTATTTATAATAAAAAAAGACTTTCTATACCGTTCTATAATACGGATTATTGGTTGATGGATAATTGGTGGCTTTCTCAATCTTTTCGTATTGGTGGTTCCTGGTCCGGTAGTAATATTTCCAGATACAGAATGGCTTTCTCTGGTGATGGTAATTATGTTGCTGTAAGTACAAGTGTCCAGGCAGGTTCACTTATTGTTATTAAAATCGATTATAATGACTATTCATATTCACAAGATTATGAAATCGATGGGATAATCCCGTTGACATACTTGGATTATTTTTCCAGTTCAAATCATTACGGAAAAGATATCACATTGAATTACGATGGTTCTGTTATGGCTTATTCCTATGGTTCTTCGACTACTGATAGTGCTACAACTAAAATACCAAAAGTTGTTATATTTTCAAAAGACGCTCTGACTGGTTTATGGAATAGTATACCAGATGCTACATTGAGTGGTAGTGACTTTTACGAATATTCTGATTTTATACCAGTTTTGAAATATATTACAGGTTTTGGTGCAACACTGAAATTAAGTGCGGATGGTAAAACGTTAGCAGTTACTTCGTATTATGATAGTGTTTGGTGTGGTATGCGTGTTTTTAAGAAAAAATCCGGTGTTTGGTTACCATATATTACAGACGTTCAAGATTCAACACTGCCTGTTACATTAACTACTGCAAATGGTGAAGCACATATGACTGATAATGGCCAAATAATCGTTTGGAATTATATGTCTTCAACACATATTTCTACTATTCCGGATTCTGAAATCTATACTAGTGTTAAATTAGCTCCGATGTCTGGCGCCAGTGCTTATTTACATGTTGGACAGGATACAACCGCTTATGATAGTGAATATGGTATACATTCTGATTGGTATAGTGCTGTTAATACGAATGGACGTATTTATTCCTATCCTTTGAGTAATAATATCAATCATTCCAAGGAATTTGCTCTGCAATCTAGAAATCATCTTTCGTTTTACACTGGTATCGCTCTTTCAGATACTCCTACTGCAAATGATAATAATAACGCGAACCTTAGAATGTATATTGATAGTGGTGGATTAGTTGGTATTGGTAAAAAATCTGTGCTACATCAATTGGACGTAAGTGGTTCTATTAATGCTACGAATGGTATATATTCATCTGGAACTATTCTCAATACATCTGATGATAGATTGAAAGATAATGAAATGAGAATAGAAAACGCCATATCTACTTTGATGAATTTAACACCTGAAATTTATGATAAAAAGTCTACATTTGATGGAAATGATCATGTAAAAGAAAGCGGACTTATCGCACAAGATATTTGGTATAAATCTCCGGAATTGAGACATCTTGTTAAATTGGGTACAAAGACCGAAGGTACAAAAACAGTTACTGAAGATATTAAGGTTCCTATTAATTCTTTAAAGGATAATGTTAGTTCCTATTTGAATGAAGATGGTGAGAGAATATATATGGTAGCAGGTAGAAATGTTACCAAGGAAGAATTAGACAATGATTTATCTTTCAAAACTGTATTGTTACAATATCAGGTTCCTAATATCGTTCCGGTTGTTCCAGAAGATATTCAAGATATTAGTTTGAATAATACAACTATTCAAGAAGACCCTGATTATACCGCGCTCGGTTGGGGTGACACACCTGCTTCTGTTAATTACACAGGTCTTATACCGTATTTGGTAAAAGCAATGCAAGAGCAACAAGGTGTTATAGACCAACTTAAAAACGAGATAAATATATTGAAAAATGCATAAATACTATTGATGTTTTCATCCGTGAAAAATAACGGTTCATAATGTGTAATAAAGAAAACAATAATTTTTACAATTTATAAAAATTATTTATTGTATTTGCTCTTTTTCTATCACTAAACTATTCGATTTGTCTTCTTTCATTGTATCCAATTTCTTATTCATGTCACTCACTATTGTGTTTGTATTTTCCGTAGTTTTATCAATCTTTTCTAATAATGATTTATCGCTTGTTTGTTCAACTGTTATATTTTGACCACTATACCCTTCATATAAATCTAAATATCTTAATACCCCTACGAATGAAAAAGCTACTATCACGATTATTAATAAATTACGTATCTTCTTATTGGTTAATAAAAATGTAATCTTATCGGTAAGCATAGTTATATATTACCGATATTTTTTATTTTTTACTATTGATTGGTTTTCATAATTATCGGAACCGTCATATTTCATCTAAAACCCTTTTTCGCTTTCGCATATGATTATACAAAATTGAAATATTATACTAGATTGGTAAGACGTTGTAAAAAAATGACATACGAACCAACCAATGCAGAACTCTATAATGTTATACAACGATTGTGTGGTAAGATAGAGAACCTTGAAAAGAAAATCAGTAAACTGAGTGAAAATAGAGAAACGAATATAGATAAAGTCAGACGTAGACAAGGATTGGGAACACCAGATGTATACAGTGATTGGTTATCTTGTATTAAAGTCAAAAAAAAACATTACGACGACCTGTTTATGATACATGGTGGTATTGTTACTACTTTCAAGGATGTTGTATTAGAACATATGAATGGAAGCGAAGATATTCCGTTGTATAAGTATAATAAAAGTATTTATGTATACCAAACCATCGACGACGAACCCGAGTGGTGTTTATTCGATAATGATAATCTGAGTAAATTGATTCAGGATGTCTGGCGGAAATTACTCGCAATTCAACTTGATACTATACACGCCGACCAAGACGACGACGAGGTAAAAGACCAAAAACGGCGAGTGGTTCTCCAAATGAGACAGAACCTATATGATAAAAAGGTTAACAGGGATTCTATCATGAAATGGATAAGAGAAATTTTATAAAATATTGATATTATATAAAATGAAAGTTGGGATTTTTAATTATATGCGAAGTAAAGTACCCGCCATAGAAAAAACAGTGAGGGATATGGGATTTGATGTTGTTACTTATGATTATAAAGAGAACCATTATGAAATTATGCGAAAATCTACTATTAAACACTGGATTTTTACCGGTTCTCCTATGGATGTAAATAAAGACGATGCACCACAATTGGATACCCGTATTCTACGAATGGAGGGTAAACGTGTTTTTTTAATATGCTATTCTATGGAAAGTATTTTAGACCAATTGGGTTGTAAACTGGTGAAACGAGAACGTAACCGCAAAAAGATTTTCTTTATGGATATTCTATATAATAATTATCTAACTACCGGATTACGTTCTCCTATTCGTGCATGGAGAAATCACGAAACGTATATTCCAGTCAGTAGTTTGAAACCTAGTATTAAGCTTCAAATGATGTTTGAAGGCGAAGTTATGACTTGTTTCTATAAAAATGCAACGATGACTCAGTGGCATCCGGAACACAGCGACGACGGTAACATATTTCTTATAAACTGGTTGAATCGTTAATGTATTTAGAGAACCTTGTATACTATTCCCGAACTTTGTGTTATTTTTTCGATTACCTTACCTATTGTAGCATCGCGATCAGTAGTAGGGAACAAATTTCTTTGTATATCAAGGCATTTCGTAGAGAACTCGGAATCCATATCTTTGTATTCTTCTGCATTAGTCTCCTTTTCTTTCATAAGAGTTTGTAAGGTTCTCTTTGTTACTTCATTGATTCCCTTTTTCAATATATCCAGAGAACCTTCCTTGTCCCATTCATCATTTTCTTTAATATAGATGGTCTTTCGTTTTTTATCACTACAATGAATGGGTCGTTTATTCTGACCCAATTCTTGTAAACTCTCTATAAAAAGTCTGGAAATTCCTTTAATATACCCGTTCTCTGCTTGGTTCTCCAAATCTTCAAAAGAAACTTGTATTTGTGCGAGGAACTCTGAAAAGTTTAATGCATCCTTACAATCTTCGTTTAAAAATACTTGTAAATTGAACTGATTGTTACTATTACTTGTATTATTATTATTGGTATTACCTATTTTTGGAACCAAATCTTGTATTATCTTATTCTGTTCTTGTAACATTTCCATCAATTCCTTATTTTGTGAAATAAGGTCAAGAATAATAGAATTGTCAGTAGGTTCTCTTTCTTTATCTTCTATTATTGTTGCATTTACTTGATTACATTTCTTTTTATGTTTGCATAAAGACGATAAATGCATATATACATTACCACATTCACAATTGTATGCTCTGGCGATTTCTGGCGAGTTTTTGTTAGTCGTTGTTAGTCGTTTATGTTTTGCAGTCAATAAATGTTTCTTATAATCACTTTGTTTGTAGCATATATAATTACAATTTTCACATTTATTTATTTTGGCGATTTCTTGCGAGTTTTTGTTAGTCATTGTTAGTCTATTTTAGACTAACAAATAAATCGCCTAAATGAAACGCAATGTTTTCCAAAAAAAAAGTTATGCTAACAAAAATAATAAATAAAAACGGGTTTTAAAGCATTATGGTAACAATCCACTTTTTACGTTTCATTATAAAAAGTCGTTGAAAAAGTAATTCTATAAAAGTAAAAAATGGACATTTATAAATGTCCAATTTTCAGAAAATCAAAAGAGAATCCAAATCGGGTTTTTCTTCCAGTTTCACACTATTCCCGAACTTTGTGTTATTTTTTCAATTACCTTACCTATTGTAGCATCGCGATCTACGGTGGGGAACAAATTTCGTTGAATGTCAAGGCATTTCATGGAAAATTCGGAATCCATATCTTTGTATTCTTCTGCATTATTCTCCTTTTCTTTCATAAGAGTTTGTAAGGTTCTCTTTGTTACTTCACTAATTCCTTTTTTGAGTAATTCAAGAGAACCTTCTTTGTCCCATTCATCATTTTCTTTAATATAGATGGTCTTTCGTTTTTTATCACTACAATGAATGGGACGTTTATCCTGACCCAATTCTTGTAAACTCTCAATGAATAACCTAGAAATCCCTTTAATGTACCCGTTTTCTGCTTGGTTCTCCAAATCTTCAAAGGAAACTTGTATTTGTGCGATAAACTCTGAAAAATTCAAGGCGTCTTTACAATCTTCGTTTAAAAATACTTGTAAATTGAACTGATTGTTACTATTGCTTGTATTATTATTATTATTACCTATTTTTGGGATGATATCTTTCATTATACCCATCATTTCTTCGCTTTTTTCTGCCTGTGATGTTATAATATTCATTAATTCGTTATTTTGTTGCATTGCTTTCAAAAACATGGATTTATAATCTATATCATCTGTTCCATTAATTTGTTCTTCCTCTCCTTTAATTAAGTCGCATTTTTTTTTATGTTTCCATAACCCGGAGCGAGAGGTATATTCTCTTCCACAATCACATAAATTCAATAAGGCATTTTTCGGCATTTTTTGTGTTTCCGTTGTTTCCATTTCGTGTTTTGCAGTCAATATATGTTTATTATAATTACTTTGTTTACTGCATTTGAAGTTGCATTTCTTACAATAAAAATTTAAGCATTTTCTTTGTGTCGTATTTGTTTCCATTTGTTTCTAAATAATGGAAACAAATAAAATGCCAAAATGAAACGCATTGTTTTCCAAAAAAAAAGTTATGCTAACAAAAATAATAAATAAAAATACAGTTTAAAGCATTATGGTAACAAACCATATTTTACGATTCCTTAGAAAAAATTGTTGAAAAAGTATTTCTAGAAAAGTAAAAATTGGACATTTATAAATGTCCAATTTTCTGAAAATCAAAAGAGAATCCAAATCGTGTTTTTCAGAAAGGTTATTCCAATGGAATAGTAAAATTGAAATATAGAAACACAACCTACTATATACAAACCAACATGTCTATCGATCTTCTCGCAAAACGCAACGCACATCCCAGGGATGCTTTTATTAGTTTTGATGAAGGACCTCATATATACACAATTCATGGCGATACATCTTTTACATCAGTTACAACGTGGAATCATACACACTTCCCACAATTCGACGCAAATAAAATCGTAAATAATATTCTACGAAGTTCAAAGATGAACGACCCCGAATATAAATATTACGGAAAAACACGTAAGGATATTTTAAAGATGTGGGATGATAATCGCGATTCGGCAGCAAACGCAGGAACCCAAACACATTATAATATTGAACGGTATTATAACGAGATGGAAGTTCAAGATACTAGTATTGAATACAAGTATTTCCAAAATTTCTCGAAAGCATATCCGCACCTGAAGGCATATAGAACCGAATGGTGTATATACCACGAGGAAATGAAACTATCGGGGTCAATTGATATGCTGTTTAAGGATGAAAACACAGGCGAATTCAAGATTTACGACTGGAAGCGTTCAAAGGGAATCGAATACGAAAACTACTATGGAAAGACTGCGATTACACCGTGTATTTCACATATGCCGGATACCAATTTCTGGCATTATTCACTACAATTGAATGTATACAGAAGGATTTTGAAGGAAAAATATGATATAGATGTAACTGAATTGGCGCTTGTAGTTCTCCATCCCGATAACCATAGTAAAGACTATGAAATAGTAGAAGTTCCTATTTTGGATCAGGAACTGGATAGTTTATGGGAATACAGAAAGATCCAGTTGATGAAATAGATATGTATAAATAATAATAATATAAAATTATTAGAATTGTATATATATTACAACTATTCAATGATAATAATATACACATTAAGTCACGCTCCACTATTACTATTATTTTTTTATTATATTTATCACCATTATTATAGTAAGGTTGTAAAAACCGAAGCAATCATAGACCCAATTGTAGAATATATAAATAAGAATAAAAAAGCTTTTTTAAAGACGTACGAAAGGGATAAAAACATGAGTGAAAACATAGAACCGATATTCTATAATAAAAAGGATTACACCGCTTTTATGAAAACCGATAAGAACGAAATCGAAGTGGCTTGGAAAACAAGAATACTACACGAGAATACTCCCAAGGGACCGGTCGTTATGTTTTATGACGCTTACAAACAAGCTTTCACGTATTATACAGACCAGACGTCTATGCCTATAACGGTTCTGAATGCAGTTGCGATGAAATATGTAACCAGATTCATGTGTAGAGATTTTTATTACGACGAACAAACATTGAAAATAAAGAAAAACGAAAAGGAAAAAACAAAGACGGATAAAGAAGAAGAAGAAGAAGAAGAAGAAGAAGAAGAAGAATTTGTATTGAATACGTATCTTTCACCATTGATAAAGATACATAACGAGAAAGAAGAAACCGACGAAACAAAAAAACTTAAAAACCTATTGAATACAGCACCATTTGCAAGACTAAAATCCAACAAGACTGTAAATGACGATAAAAGTAACAACGATAAAAGTAATGACGATAAAAAGAAGAAAAAGACGAAAGAAATAAACGTAAATAAGTTTGTATCACTTGGAAAAATGTATAATTTCAATATATTACAAAAGAAGACACAACAAACAGACCGTAATAAAAACACAAACTATGATGATATGTTCAATACGTCAAAGGCACGTATAATAAGCACGAAGATGTCGTATAAGGATTTCAAGCAATCAAAATCATGACTAATCTTGCTTTCTGGACCATTCAATAAAACCGACACTTTTTTCAATAGAGAACGATGACTGTAATTGTGCCTTTGCAATTGCATAAGCTTTTAATTCAATCACAGTAAGCGATTCAATATATTTTTTAATTTTCTCGTCAATGTTATTTGGAGTATCCATTATAAATTATATGAATAATTAGTATTTAAATAATTTAATTCAATTTTAGGTTCGTGCTATATAAAAATTCGTCATATAGTATACATATACTACAAATGTCATCACAACCGAATGAATATTATTACTTGGAAGGATACTATTATACATTCAATGCGAGTGGTGGTTACGTAGGTGAAGAAGGCGCACCAGCTGTAAGATATGAACTAAACGAGTTATTTGAAAAATTCGATTTAACCGATTCGGTTCAGGTTTTATATGATGTGAAGACATTTAATGAAAAAATAGGATTAATAAAAGACGCATCAAACACCACTATATTAGATACGTCATTCAACGATGCTTCTGATAATTTTCCCATTGATGAAATAAACATAAGCGCAGAGGAATTTGTAAATGGAATGCAAGTGAACCAAGTTATATCTGTTGGACGATTAAATACATTATATTCCGAATTCGCCGATTTCGTACAGCAATATTTCAGTGGCCCATCCGGATTCGCAACATTATTTAGTGATACCAGTGATTATACTATAAATGCGGGGGTGTTCGATGCTAGTGCATTCCTACATATAATTACAGAAAAACCAATGGACTCTAGTGGAGCGTATGTAAGTGATTTATCTGGTGTAGTAACAATAAATCGTGTGAACGAATTATTGAAAACAGCTTGTGTATTGAATGTATTCGGAAATCGCGATCCTAGCGATAATCCTGTAATTGATAATGGTTTCTTATCAGGTGACCTTATATTTATACCAAATGGATTACAAATAACATTAAATACACAAATAGATACAGAAAGTTTTCTTCCACTCAATTCATTGGCTGGTATAGATAAAGTCCAAGCATTATTACAAGACCATGATTATGAGTCACCTGACCAATTATTTTCATCTAGAAGTAACGCCACAACAACAAAGATAAGTCGCCAAACGAATATACCATTATTGATACGTCTGGCGAATTTACCATATGAAAATGTGAATTCTTATACTGAACCATCGAATAATAGTATAACCACAGACCCATATAATTGGATAAATCGCGGATTTCAACAAGGTAATCGTTATTGGACGGCAGTCGCACTATCTTCCAACGGACAATACCAAACCACTACTGAATATAATGGGGGTATATACAGATCCGATAATTATGGTGTAACATGGACGGATGTTTCACCGGTTGGTTATACAACAACCGCATGGAGTGGTATTAGTATATCTGATACAGGACAATACCAGACAGCGGTTGCTTATAACACAAATATATTTATATCTAATGATTATGGTGTAACATGGACAACAACTGGAGACATCCTAGAATGGGCGTCAGTAGACATTAATTCAAATGCTCAGTACCAAACAGCAGTCAGCACAAACGGTTTTATATATTGTTCAGATAATTCGGGTGTAACTTGGACCACACCTATTCCCGAAATAGGACGTAAGGATTGGCGCTCTGTATCGGTATCATTTACAGGACAATATCAAACGGCTTTATCATTTAATGATGCTATATATATATCGAGTGATTATGGAGTCAATTGGAACAAGATATATGCTCTGAATGTTCCTTGGTCATCTGTATCATTATCGTCATCGGGGCAATATCAAACAGCTTGCGTGGATAACGGGGGTGTATATTTATCATCGAATTATGGTACTACTTGGACATTGATAAGCAATTTAGGTGAACAGTTATGGACCAGCGTCGCAATAAGTGGGACAGGACAGTACCAAACGCTTCTGTCCCGATATGATAACATCTATATGTCTACTGACTATGGTGTGACTTGGGCAACCAGCACGAATGATATAAATTATAAGCATTGGAGTAGTGTAGCGATATCATTTGGTGGTAATTACCAAACGGCGGTAGTGTGGGAAGGTAGTATTTATTTATCAAAGTTGTTTTAGACAAGTAATATAATATATAATTATGATATATAATGTCTATAGCTGTATTAAAAAGAAAAACGGCAGCCAAATATAATAATTCCAGTGTTAATGAAGAACATTTTTCATTGAATGGAACTCGCCGTAACCAGGGTTATGTAGGTCAAGATACACGAGGACGCTATTTATCCCGAACACTAATGAGAGATGGCGCCCCGAGAGGTCACGGTGGGTGTTGTGGAACATACAATTCAAAGATGTTATCCACTAGTATTTGTTGTTTGAATGACACAAGTATTATAAAACCATCTGCCATGAATAATCTGGGTCAATTGATGACGCGACATAAATGGATAAACAGTGGAAAGGGCACAGTGAAGGTAGATTCCAACCAAGATACATATTCGTCGAGTAGTTATACTATTAAAATACGAAACCTTAATATACAAGAAGCGGATACGTGTACAGAACCATCAGTAAAACCACCGGTATGTAAGTCAGATGTTCCAATGTCTAGAAATACTCTTGAATGTAATATTACTAAGGATATAACGACAATAGAAGGAGGACCGGCGATGGACAGTAGTTTATACGTTCTTGGATTAGGAAAGAAATGTACGTCAAATGATCCAAACCCAGTAAGTAGTATTGTAAGTGCGCCATTACCTGGGAACTAAAAAATATAATACTAATATTATTATTATATTTTACACCATTGGTAATTATTTATACGATGAACTGAGGGAGAGTATCGGTATATTTAGCATCTACCCCATTATGCATATTAGCGAGACGAATAACAAGTGGAACTTGAACAGTACGTGTGATAGAAGTTCTCTCTACAATATCCTCCAACGTGAAAACACCTTCTATTCCTGGAACATTTGGATCTTTAATACCTCCGAGTATAATATTATTCGATGCGTCCGTTGCGAAATTCTGAAAGGTAGATTGTTGTGATGTTCTAAGTGCAGTTGTATTCAAAGGTCCAATGTTATTAATGGGCATAAATGACTCTGGTGCAATTTGAATCTCAACTTTCATTCTAATGCCGTTACGAACGAATATCAAATCGTTTGCCATAAATCCATCTCCAACACCAAAGTTATATTGATAACTAGCATCTACAACACCCCCAGATAGAGACTTAATATAAGCATTACCAGATGGGTCACTACTATCAGAAACCGGATTGTCGAAGACACCATGGTTCACAATTATACCGCCCATACCAGGATGTAGTCCGCAACCATAGAATAGTTTTCCAGATGTTCCTGGAATCTCACTTGAATCAGCCAAATTTGCAGTATCAGTGATTCTTATATCAATATACTGATACGCGACACCATCCATAGTCCCATTGCTTAAATCAACAACTACACTGCCAGTAAGACTGGTCAAATCACTACCATCAGCGGTGCTGGCAAATTGAAATGGGTGAACGGCATATGATTCAGCAGTTTGTCTAAATCGATAGTTATAAACAGATACAGAACTTTGAGTCAAACCAATTGTTGGTTGCTGAATGTTATTAATATAAAATTTATTAACTACTGCCTCGTTGGAACAAATATCAACAACAGTTACATCATATATCGCAGCTGGATTCTGTACGGTGCTCTCAATTCCTTGAGGGTGACGATTACCGAATATATTACTATCAACAACGAAACGCAGTGACTGTACAATATTTTCAACAGTAATGGAACCACTGATATCGGCATTATATTTAAATCCATTACCACTGTTGTCAGTATTAATAACATTAGTGAAGACAGGTTTATTATCGCTACCAATACTCCAAGTCCCATTATGACTGCTATCGGTAATAAGACTGAATAATTTATCCTCGTTAAATCCTTCGCCTATTTCAAAAGTTCCAGCAGATTCGAACAAAGACGCAAAACCGCCAGCGTACCCGAAGTATTGTTTTACATAATCATCAAAGTCGTCATATAGAGTCGCCAATACACCAACGGATAGAATAGCCATATTTCCACCGTTGGATATATCAATTGAAAATTCTTGCGCATTAATAGTTACACTATCTACTTGGTTGCCGTCCTTATCGGAAAATATTTGTAATTTACGGTCATAAGAAGTATTAAGTGTGGTGTATGGGTACATCCAGTTAGTTGAAAGATCTCTATTTAATATAGCAGTATTAGACGATACATCTTTCATTACACCAAGTTTTTGGTTGAATAGACGGACATCCATCATAACTTGGACACAATTGGTAAGGTCGAACAATTCTAAACTTGATTGATCTGCAAGCTTTACTTGGGAAATACCCTCGGCTAAATGAAATCCACCACACGCATCAAAAGCGTAGAATAAACCCTGATACAAAGGAAGTTCAGGCAAGAGAGGGTTCACATTTGTTGGATAATCGGAAGGGTCAGACATCGTTGATATATATAATTAGTTTATATATTAATTTACATATCATATAGCATTTTAAAATTCAATGCGAAAGAGTAATTCGCATTATTAATATTTAATGGTCGCCCGTGGTCGTCAAATAATCTAACTCTTAATTTTTGTATATCAACGGGTCCGTAATATTCACGAGGAACTGTTACTAAATTATAATTATTTTCCATAATAACTTCGAAATTATCGGCTTCTAAAGATATACGCGCGAGAGTATTTTGGTCAACACTTTGATCGTGGAATGTGCTGAAAAACACCTTATTAACACTTCTTTGAAAATCATCAACCGATAGATAAATATACCTCATAATATTCATATCGATTGTTGTTTCTCCGGTGTAACTAGTCCGACCAAAATATTTCTCTTGTGAGAACCCCAAATTCCATCCAAGTTTTGTTGTGAAATTTTCTAAATCATCTTGACCATGAATATTCTTTTTAAAATCCAATCCTATAGAATTAATCGCCGACGCCTGTTGTCCAGTTGCTTCGATTGTGACTTTTGCAGTGCCACTCCTATTATCATTCACATCCAATGATAATTGAATATATGAAAAAATATTATCTGGTTCCAACATACCACCACTAGCATCCACCGGTCTAAGTGTCGTATTTATTCTATCGAGTAAGTCAAATGAACTATAATTACCATCGGGTATAGTAACAATCATTTCATATTGTTCGATTGGACCTCCAATATAATATTGTGTATTCACGTATAAATATAAAAAATTATTACCGTATGCCCCTGAAATTTTATAAAATGAAATAGGAAATTCCAATGCAGCGAGTTGCATAGATACTACCTTATGTAGTTTGGATGGTAAAGTAATAACAAAATCAGTGGGGTCTGTTGTTTGATAATTACTTCTAAAGCGTGTGTCTACTGATACACATTTCGTTATAACACGTTTATTGAGAGGGTTTAGAATTCCTTGGTAGAATTCACTAGGATATGTATAATTATATTCACGCACGGCGCGTTTTGAAATCTCATCATCGACGCGCGAATATGCGGGTAGGTCAGTAGTTGGTATATCAATCGGGTCTAGGCGGTGGTTTTTCGGAATACCGGTTGGTGGTTGTTGATATTCGATTTGTTCTGTGGAATTACCTTTATTAGAAGAATTACTAGGAAGTGGGTCCGACGCTGAATTACCAAATTTGGTATATAGTAACCATCGCTTTGCTTGTTTCAAGAATTCAATAAGGTCGCGTTGTAATTTTTTATCCACGTGTCCACTTGATAATAGTATTTCGCGAATTTCATATTCTTTTAATTCTACATCACTTGGTGTGTATTCACCGGATTCAATTCTGAAAAATTTTTCCAAATCCCGAATACTATAATTTTTTATATCAAGGTCCATACTCATTTATAGTATAATACTAAATTTCTTATAAATGATTTTTATAAGAAATAGATTTATGGGTTCTCCAATGCGGATAATCTTTGTTCAATAGATGTAATTTGTTGGTCTTTTATTATAAGTTGTGATTTCAAATCGTCGATAGTAGTTTGAAGTGAAGCTATAACCGATTTAGATTCCTGTAATTGTCGGTCCAATTCCTGAGAAGCAGCAGCAGCAACAGTAAAAATACTATCGTTTTTAATAGTATGGAAATCTGTAACTTTATGTCCGTAAACAAAAATGGTTGTAGTTACCGTGCCTGTATATTCTTCGAGAACTGGAATACCCGAAGCGTCCAAAAGGTGCGATTGAATAATACTACCCGAAGCATCTGTATCAGAAGTGAATACATGACGTTTATAAATACCATTATCTAGAATTAGATTTGTATTATTAACATCTTTATAAATATAATTATTGGAACTATCGGAATCAATAATAAGAGTTTTATCGTCTTGGATCGCGATAACATTAATGAAAAATGTAGAGGTTGCGTTGGATACTTTTAACATAGTATATGGATTACCAGATGCATCAATCAGGTTTAATGAAATATCGGACGTTGTTTTTGTATCCAATTGTAATTTGTTAGATTCAACCAGTGTGCAAGTTTCATAAATAGAAGGAATAAAATTGGTGGTTACACCAGTAGCATACGGAATAACCTTTTCAACATCTTGTGCTAAAAACCCAATAACGGTAGACGATGTATTTGAAGTATCAATGTATTGATATGTTTTTGGTTTCAATAAACGTAATTGTTGTAAAGCAGAGTCATCATCAATATCATTAATATTTTTCTTTATACGGACATCACTACGAATGGTGAATGCGTTCGCAATTACGTCCGTTGTTACATCCAATCCGTTTGTTTGAGAGGATGGAATCAATACATATTCAGTAGCGGTTCCGAGTGTTACCTGATTACTTGCGGTTATAGAAGAATTTGATCCAATTGCGGTTGAATTTGAGAATGTTCCGTTACTCGTAGTCGTACCATATCCTAGATAAGTGTTATAAGAACCAGTAGTATTTATAAGCCCACTATGCCAACCAATCGCACAACTACCCGTGCCTGCATTGTCTCGTAAAGACCTTAATCCAACTGCAACTATGTTATTGAAATTATATCCATTTGACGCAGCTTGATGACCTAATAAACAATTACCGGCACCGGCAGCAAATCCTGCCGAAGAACCAACTATACAATTATTAGCACCAGTTGAACTAAACCCCGCATAATAACCTACACAAGTATTATTACCATTGTCTGCATAATAACTCCCAGCAAATGCACCAATCCCTGTATTACCAACTGGATAAGTACTTCGCTCAAGTGCCTTATAACCAAATGCCGTATTATATGCACCACTAGTTAATAATCTTAGCGAACCAAGACCAAATGCACTATTAAATGAACCGGTTGTGTTTGTTTTTAGCGAATTAAGACCAAATGCACTATTTTCTACTCCTGTGGTATTTGAATTCAATGATAAATATCCAAAAGCACTATTTCCGAAATATGTTAAAGGTGCTGATAAGTTTATTAATGAATTATAACCAACACCTATGTTCGTATTTAATGGGTCTACTACATTAGTTGAAGGGTCAACACTATAAAATCCTTGAACAGCATTAATTGTTCCACCACTTCCACCACCACCTCCTCCACCACCGGTAGAAGCAATGGTAACTATACCCGTCCCTGAGTCTTTGGTCAATGTTACGTTGGAACCAGCGGTAATAAAGGAATCCACTACGTTCTTATCTATTTTCGCAGCTGTTACCGCACTGTCTGCTAATTTAGCAGTTGTTACAGAACCATCTGTTAATGTACCACCTCCTCCACCACCCGACGAAGCGATGGTGACGATACCAGTAGCTACATTCTTTGATAGTGTTACATTGGTCCCCGCAGCTATATAATTAGAAACCGCATCTATTTGTAATTTTGCACCTGTAATACTACCATCATTTACTTTATCTGTAACCACAGAATTCAACGCCAATTTGGCACTTGTTATAACTCCATCGGTCATAATATCCGTAACATTGACGGCACCGGGTGCTATTTTCCCTGCTGTAACAGAAGCAGTTGCTAACTTAGCACTTGTTATATTACCATCTGTTATTTTTACGGATGTAATTGCGTTATTCTCAATATTGGTTGTTCCTACTGAATCTACCGCCATATTAAGTATAGTAATTGTATCGTTTGCTATCTTGGCACCCGTAACTGAATTAGAAACAATATTATTTGTATTGATTGAATTAATCGCCATTTTATCATTGGTAATTGAACTAGTAGGTATGCTTACGTCTACGCTCGCACTAATTGTATTAGTTATATTATCAATAGTTATATTAGACCCAGCAACCAATGTGTCTTGTTTACCAGATAATGCGTTACCGTCTAGACGGTCCAATGGTATAGTACCAGTTGCTATTTTTATTCCACTGATGGAATCATCCGCAAAAACACTTCCACTAATTGCTCCTGGTTGGATCTTACTAGCAGTTATTGATAAATCTGCTATTTTATCGGTTGTGATTGAACTATCTGCTAGTTTACTAGTTATTACAGAATTATTACCAATCTTAGTGGATGTTACAGCTTGGTCGGCGAGCATCTGAGTAGTAATACTTGCCGAAGATGGTAAAGATACAGGAATTTTAGTCCAATTATTACCTGGTGAACGGTCAATGTATAAAAATAAATCTCCATTTACAACACCGATTAAATCATCATTTTTAAGATACTCTTGATTTGCATTATTATACACAATGTTTCCGGCTGTCTTGGCTATAAAATACGTCCCACTAGCCATGTTGATATTCTTTAATTCAATATAATTCAAGAAATTACCGACCACGTTATTATTCAATTCACTCATAGAGCCCCATACTTTCCATTTTAAACTCCCTGCTTTATTTTCAACACTGATAATTTTACCTGTAAGATCTATAAAACTACCAGACATATCGATGCCGTCCAATCTATCCCCATCAAATCTATCGTCGTCGTTTACTTTTATTGTTACTGAATCATTTGGATCTATGGTTCCTAGTAGCGCGGTAATATTACTTAAACCGGCACCTACAAAATTACTAAGTGATTGTGTCCCTGCACTGGATGTTAAAAAATCACTGCTATATGTTAGAGAGTCCAAATTATAAGTTACTGCATTCGTTAAATCTCTGGTCACACTACAGTCAAACGTATCACCGAAAGATAATCCGGTGAATTCTAATAGAGATGGGTCAATTGAACCACTACCCGAACTGATTTTCTGTGTTTGGACACCTTTAATTGTGAATTGTTCTCCCAATGCTGTAGTAACATTATAATTAACTGCACCCGTTGCCGCATCAAAACTCATTCCAATTAAATTACCAGAATCGTCTTCTATTAATAGTGTATCAGTAGATATCTTGACGTCACGTGCGTATATTCTATCCAACCTATATCCATTAGCACCACCTAGTTCCCAACCACTACCAATCGGTTCATTTATTATATTTCCTAACGCATCTTTTACATACGGTAATATACGACGATTCTTACTATCTATTTCAAGAATATTTGTTCTGTTAGGGTTCCCATTTTGAGACGCTTTAAAAATACTATTGGGTGCATCTAAAATAACGTTATTAGACACATCTAATCTGTTGTCTTTTATGTATAATATCGCTCCCGAAGTATCGGTTGTCGCTGACGCACCACTCGTAACAATGAGAGAGCCCTGTGCGTAGACATCATCACTCGCTCTAATAGTACCATTCACATCTAAATTATAATTCGTATCAATTGATTTACCTACACTTACATTTGAACCGAGCAATTCACTATTACCATTTACTATTAATTTACCACTTGTTTTAGTATTACCACTAACATCGAGCGCATTACTTGTAGATGCCTTTCCGATTCCAACGTTTCCAGTTAAACGTGATGTACTTTTAACTTCGGTTAAACTGTTTATAGTCAAATCAGTTGTATCGTCTATTACAGTTCCACTTCCACTACTACTGACTATTAAATTTCCTGCATGGTCTCTAATACGGTTTATAAAAATATCACCGTTACAAGAAATATCTCCGTCAGACATAGTAAGACCACCCTCGCGAACTTGTATGTTACCACATACATCTAAAAACCCTCTCACATAAGAAGATTTGAATTTATTTGACGAATTACCAAATTGTAACCAACTACCTCCGGAACTCATTATATATTATATATATAAATAATATATACCACACAAATTCTAATAGGGTTGTTTACCACTGCTTAATATTACCATGAACTGTAATATCACGAACATTCACATCAGTTGTGCTAGTAAGAGTGGTACCACCTCCACCTCCACCTCCTCCTCCACCCGACGAAGCGATGGTAACTACACCAGTAGCTACATTCTTTGATAGTGTTACATTGGTTCCCGCAGCTATATAATTAGAAACCGCATCTATTTGTAATTTTGCACTTGTTACAACTCCATCCGTCATAATATCAGTAACATTTACGGCACTGGGTGCTATTTTTCCTGCTGTTACCGACGCTGTCGCCAATTTATCAGAATTTATATTACCATTCAATATTTTACTTGTAGTAATCGCATTATCGGCAATAGTTCTCGTAATAACAGCATTATCGGCAATAGTTCTCGTAATAACAGCATTATCCGCTATTTTTGTATAGTCCACAGCAGCTCCGTCTACATCTGTGATACTCGATAATTTACCACTTGTAACAGCACCAGCCGTAATATTATTCTTTTGAACGGAGTTTACTGCTAATTTTGAATTTGTAATAGAACCATCAATCACGTCAGCGGTTACAGTCGCCGATATAGTTGAACCAACAATGGTAATATTATCACCAGCAATTAATGTATCCTGTTTACCTACGAGAGCATTTGCATCTAGTCTATCTAATGGTATAGTTCCGGCTGTTATTTTTACTCCGCTAATAGAACCGGTTCCGAACGAATCAGCATTAATCGCACCCACACCAATTTTATCAGCAGTAATAGCACCCGCTTCTATTTTATCGGTTGATACAGAATTACTGGCTAGTATATCTTTTGTTACAGATAATAAGCCCAATTTAGTGGTTTTGACTGCTTGGTTCGCAAGATGCTGTGTATCAATACTTGCCGTTTGTGGTAAAGAAACTGGTATTTTCGTCCAATTATTTCCAGAACCACGGGCAACATATAAAAACAAATCTCCGTTAATAACACCAGTTAGGTCGGCAACCGTCAATAAATCTATATTACTAATATTATATACGATATTCCCATTTGTCTTTGCGATAAAATATGTCCCACTCGCCATATTAATATTTTTCAACTCTATGTAATTCAAATAATTACCCGGTGTATTATTATTATTATCTGTTTCTGTTCCCCAGACGGTCCATTCCAGAATAGTTGATGTTTTCTTCTTCACAATCAATATAAGATTACTCTTATTGGTTTGATTCATTGCATCTTCAACGGGGGACAAGAAATTATCAGCAGCACGGTCAACATCGGTTCCTACACGGATTACCGCACGGTCGCCCGTCGCTAGCGAACCCAATAAGGAATCTTTATTCGTTGTTGATAAAAACTCGTTTAAATTCTGGGGACCGGGGGTTGTAGAGAACGAATTCGGACTATTTGAAGTATAAGTTGTAGTCGCGAGATTATAAGTGTAAGTTGTGGATAAGTCGTTACTAACTGTACTATCGAATGTATCACCGAAAGATAATCCGGTGAATTCTAACAATGAGGGGTCAATAGTTCCCCCACCCGAACTAATTTTCTGTGTTTGAACACCCTTAATTGTGAATTGTTCTCCCAATGCTGTAGTAACATTATAATTAACTGCACCCGTTGCCGCATCGAAACTCATTCCAATTAAATTACCAGAATCATCTTCTATTAATAGTGTATCAGTAGATATCTTGACGTCACGTGCGTATATTTCATCGAATCTGTTAGCACCCGGTCCGCCCAATTTCCATCCATCTACAACAGAACCCGGCACATTAATATTATTACCACTCGCATCCTTAACAAATGGTAAGATTCGTCTGTTCGTAGTATCAATTTCCAAATAAGCACTTCTATTCAAATCTCCATTGACTACGGATTTGAATACTGTGTTGGGGGCATCTATTATAATATTATTTGAAATATCAGTTCTAGTATCTTTAATATATAATATCGCTCCCGAAGTATCGGTTGTCGCTGACGCACCACTCGTAACAATGAGAGAACCCTGTGCATAGACATCATCACTCGCTCTAATAGTACCGTTCACATCCAAATTATAATTTGTATCTAAGACCTTACCTATGCTTATATTTGAACCCAGTATTTCTTGTGTTCCTGAAAAAGATGAATTACCCACTACATTCAAATTACCACTAATATCGAGCGCATTACTCGTGGATGCCTTACCGATTCCAACATTTCCAGTCAAACGCGATGTGCTTTTAACTTCGGTTAAACTATTTATAGTCAAATTAGTTGTATCGTCAATTACAGTTCCACTTCCACCGCTACTAAATATTAAATTTCCTGCATGGTCTCTAATACGGTTTATAAAAATGTCACCATTGCAAGAAATATCTCCGTCAGACATAGTAAGACCACCCTGGCGCACTTGTATGTTACCGCATACATCTAAAAACCCTCTCACATAAGAAGATTTGAATTTATTTGACGAATTACCAAATTGTAACCAACTACCTCCAGAACTCATTTATATATAATATATACACATTATATACACGTTTGATTTATAGACGTTTGATTTATGGAAGATTGTCTATTTTTGTTTTGTTACTCTCAGTTAAAGTATCCAATTCCTGTATGCTTTTTGTGATATGACCTACCAAACCAATGTAGTTGAGTTGTGCCGGTTCTTCAGACCATCCATTAGCGATTAAATCTGTTTCGTGAGTATAGGAACCGCTAATGTCCATTATATTATTTCTATTTTTTGTTTTTATAAGATGTCTTAATTCTGGTGTATTGTACCAAACATCTTGGGCGATAAACCCGGTTTCAATAGTACCATTGATATTATATTTGACCGGATTCAAATTATCCAATGTTTCCAATGCATTTATAATACGTTCTTCGTTATCTTTCAATCTATCATCTGAGGTATGTAATAATACACCGTCATGAGAAAGATTCCCAGATACACTTAAATTACCAGATACACTAGTGTCGGAACTTATGTTGATAGTTGTTCCGTCACTAGTTATTGTACTGATTGTATTACCTGTAACAGCATTTACGGTTGTCCCGCTAAAAGTAATTCCCGAACCAGCGATTAAAGTGTTTTGTTTTGAAGCAAGTGCACCGGATACATCTGGGTTAATACCACTCGAACTAAATGGAACGGTTAATGATAGAGCATTACATACAATATTTCCATTCATAGAAATATCATTGGTTGCGATTAAATTACCATTCCTTATATAAACATCCCCGCTTATATCAATGAAATCTTTCATATACGATTGTTTAAACATATTTGAATTGGAAACATCGTATAACCAAGGCTTACTCATTATATATTATATATATAAATATATCATCGAAATTTATCCGACTGAGTTGTCTATTTCGCTACTTTGAATGGTTATTTTTTCTTTTAATTCTTGTATTGCTCCAACTAAATATGCTATCAATCCTTCGTAGTTTATTGATGCTGGTTTATTGGACCATCCATATGCTTCATAGTCTGGTGTTTTATCTGTATAATCATTTGGGTCGATTATATCTTCATATGTAATTGTTCCATCTTCGTTCGTATGAATTATTTGATTTCTTAAAACATCTATTATTCCATTCGTGCTTATATCATACATATCTATCCACTTAGGTTTCACTCGGTTGAAACTCATATCCTGTATATCTTCTGCGGTAACACCATCCGGTAAAACAACTAAATGCCTTAGTTCGGGAACGTTATACCAAATATCTTGGGCGATGAAACCACTTTCTGTGTTTGTTAAGGTTAATTGTTCGTTTATTGTTTTTTTTTTATTATATATTTCTGGGTTTAGTTTTGATATATTATTCAATGAGTTTTGTAAGACCTCAATATTACTTTTCAATCGAATGTCCGAATAATGAACGGTTGAACCATTTACGATAATATCCCCCCCAGATACATTCAAATTCCCAGAAATATCTAAATTTCCGGAAATAGCAGTAGTATTTGATGACACTGTTGATGGTATTTCTAATATTGTTATTTGTCCATTAACATTTCCTAAGTAATTAACCACACATCTAACAACATCTTGGGCACAATGCATTAATATAATTGAATTACCTCCTATATTTAATGGTGTGTTAGCCATTTGATAATATATCCCATTACTCAAGTAGTATACATAAACATACTGTGTTTGTGAAGTTATAAAAATATATTTACCATCGTTCATAATATGCGCCCGGGATCCAAAGTAAAGATTGTTAGTGCTTGGACCGAAATTCCCACCTCGTTGAGTCCATGTGGAACCATTCCAGTAGTATACAGCTGCTTTTCTTGAAAAATTTATTGCGATTAAAAGCAATGTTCCATCTTCGCTTATACTAACCTGACTGCCAAATCCGGTAATATTTTGAGTTATCTTTGGTCTTGTGACCCAATTACCCGAAATATAATCTAATACGATAACTCCAAAACCGTTATTATTGGTACCCCCATATGGTGCAGAAATTACAAGTGTATTACCGTCGTTCGCCATTCCTGAATAACCTTCATGTGATCCAAAATAATAACCACTGGACATACCCCAACTAGAATTCATAGAAGCATATAAATTAGATCTTACAATCCATAAACCACTTGTTTCATTATAATCCCACACGCGTATTTGGGTATTCGGAACTCCCACTGAAAGAAATATAGTATTCGCGCTTTTTGATATTCCAATACTACCACCCCAATTGCCATTTGCAACGCTATCGCCTTGGGGCGCTCGTATCCAATTACCATTCACCAAATCATCACGAGCACCTGCTATGATTTGTCCTTTTTGAACCCAACTAGTGCCGTTGAATTTATATATTATACAATACCCATAATATCTAATGGATGATCCATAGTAGTAATTATTTGTCCATAACATTATTGTATTACCATCATATGACATTTTCATCCCGCCGTTAGACGCACCAAGTTTTGTCCCTTGAAGACCTACAATTTGCGGTGAACTTCCTTTATTTACCCAAGTTAAACCATTATCGTCTGTTTTTAATATAGACGCACCACCATTAGGATTTGACGTTCCCTCTCCAGTATAAGTCAAACTTGCTACCACAGTATTGCCGTCTCCACTCATTGTGACAGATTGGAAACCAAATTCATTATGTGTGCTGGTGGTCAAATAATTACTCCATGACAACACGTTACTAGTTATTGAATTTGTATACGTTACTGATTGATTATTGACTATATTACTCGTGCTTGATGCTACATTCAATGTATCACCCACTAATGATATACCGCTTCCGGTAATTAATGCGTCTTGTTTACCATCAAGTGCAGTTTGAACGTCACTATTTATTCCTGCACCAGTGCTTTCGGTGAGTGTTAAACTATTACAAGTTAGTGTTCCATTCATAGAAATATCAGTATTTATACCATTAATATTACCATTCCTTATATAAACATCCCCGCTTATATCAATGAAATCTTTCATATACGATTGTTTAAACATATTTGAATTGGAAACATCGTATAACCAAGGCT
>Ga0222714_10000417_pt1 | contig 49377 bp, 46 predicted proteins | sample C33_3DmetaG_FD_165048 | JGI IMG/M metagenome (GOLD analysis project Ga0222714, IMG submission 165048) | Estuarine water microbial communities from San Francisco Bay, California, United States - C33_3D | ecosystem: Environmental > Aquatic > Marine > Unclassified | place: USA: California... | reverse complement strand
GTCAGTGATGGTGCCCGCACCACTGCTGTCACTGATGGACTCCGCACTGCTGCTCGCATCGGCGATATTGCTCAGCTCAACCGTAAATCCTTCACTGCCTTCTACATCAGAGTCATCGGTAATCGAGACCGTGATCGTCTTGCTGGTCTCTCCCGGAGCAAAACTCAGACTGCCGGATGTCGCGGTATAATCGCTGCCGGCACTCGCGGTGCCATCGGCCGTCGTATAGTCCACCGTGGTGGTTCCACCGGTCGCACCACTGCGAGTGACTGTGAACGTCGCTGTGCCAGCGCCTTCGGCAACCGTCACATCATCAATGCTCAACGTCGGCGCCGTATCGTCGTCCGTGTTGGTCACAGTCACGGTTCCCGTTCGGGCGTTGGCTCCAGTGTAATTGGAGTCAGTCGAACTGGTAGTGGCTGTCACGGTGTAGGAGATATCGCCGTCATCCAGCGTATCGTCAACGCCCGTCACCGTCACCGTCTGCGCCGTGTTCCAGTTGGCCGCGGTAAAGGTCAGGGTTGTGGCGCTGAGCGTGCCTTCGGTGCTGTCCAGACCGGTCAGGGTCACGGTCACATCGGCCGTCGGCTGACTGTCGAGCACCACCGTAAACGTCGCCGCCGTGCCAGTCTCACTGGTCGTCAGGCTAGTGCCAGTCAGAGTCAAACCAGGAGTGGCTAGCGTCAGCGAGAAAGCCGAACTTACGGTTCCCTGGTTCCCTGCGCTGTCAACTACTCGTGCAGTATAGGAATGGGCGCCGCTACTGATACTGGAGTCTTGATAGCTCCAGGTGTAACCCGTGATATCCCCGTTACTATCAAGCGTTGTTTCAACAGTCGCCTCTCCAATATAAGCGCCGTCTCGGTACACTTTCAGGGTTTCACTCGAGCTCAATCCTGCAGACAACGTTCCATTGAGCAATGGCGAACTATCGTCAGTTGTAGTACCTGATGCGAAGTCTCCCGTCGAAGCTCCAACGTTATCGGTATAGCTGCTTATTGTAACTGTTTGCGTAGGGGCTAACGTATCAACGGTAAGATAAAAGCCTGCCGATCTCTGACCCTCAGCAGATCCATCATAGACAACAGCTTTATAAAGATACGTTGTTCCATCGGAGAGGCTTGCATCCTGATAATTCCAATTCGTGCCAGATACAGTCGCAGTGCCTAGCAAGGAGTAGTTGGCTCCGCCATCCGCGCTGCGGTAAATCCGCAAGACGTCTCCTGAATCCATAGCATTATCTAGCGATCCATTAAGCAAGGGGCTGGTATCATTCGTGCGCGTTCCGGAATTGTAATTGCCGGTATTTGCGGACTGATCATCCGTGTAGGTGTTAATCGTTGGGATTTGCGTGGGAAGACTTAGGTTGATGACCAGCTCATTGGTACTGGTATCACTGGCTGAACTGCCACCTGAACGCGTCGTCGTAGCCTGCACATCGTATGTTCCCCCGGCAAGCGCCGTCGACACTGTGATAGACCACGTGTATGTGTTTGTACCATTGAGCGCCGTTAACGTTAGTCCGTTGGCAGTTGTGTAAGTGACGCCATTGATCACAACCGCAAGCGAATCGACCGATGTCAGTAGAGCCGTGCCGCTAACGGTTGGAGTCGTATCGGCGGTAGTCAGCCGATTTACCGTGGGCGAACTCGGAGCACCAGACGCCGCTCCATTTAGACTGGTATTAATTACAACGCCCAACTCCAGCCAACTTTCATCAAGATCGGCAGTGCGGTCATCTACCCCTGCCACATCTCCGTTGGCAGTCTGTGATGTTGAGGTAAATCCGAAGAGAGCAAGAGTCGTATCAGCACTAACGGCGGATGACGAGATATTATTCGCATCGACGCTTACACTGCCACTTCTTATACCGTTGTGCGCCCAATCCTGCAGCTCAGCCAAGGTAAATCCGAAGGTCACCCACCACTCATTGCTACCGTCTCCATCTAAATCGGCGCCAGTGTCTGAAATACTGATAAATGCACTGGTATTGGAATAGAAAGTATTATTACCACTTCCTGAAAGCAGCTCGTACTCAATGTTTTCGTCTGTCGCCGAGTTCTGCCAAGCGGTTGTGTTGGGCGAGACCCCTATGTTTCCATTCGAAAAATCAGCCTTATGAAATGCTACCGAACCCTTTTTGAGTTTATTACTAATGATGCTGAATCCAGCTTCAATAAACATATCCGCAACGGGAAAGTCACCAGATCCATCAATATCCAAGCCCAGATAAAAAGAGGCGCTTGAATTGCCATTACTGAGCGTCCCCATGCGCACTTGGTAGAAAAATATTGTCTCCGAACCGCTAACTACCTTTTGAGTTCGAACCAAGGGCACTGAGCCGCTACCGACTAGATCCGCACCGGCAGTGCTTTGCTGATCGTCATTTGGATCGAAGGTTGAGCCGTAGAATAGATTTACCCAATTTGCGTCATTAGGCGCAGAGATATTGGAAGGCATAGGAGTAGCTCCGCAACAGACAAGGTTTACTAGTGCGAATTGTTAACTACTTTTCGTTTTGGGTAATTAACCTGCCGAAAAGCAAGCGATCTGCAAGGTAACGAAAATTTGATACAAATAGATACATTATTACTGAACTGCAGGCATTATATGGCCTTTGACACCCTATTGTTAAGTGAATGAATTTTTAGAAACGTGCCGTCTCCTAGTGGTGTTGACCTTTCCACGGTAATTAGAACCATCCATTTGGCGAGTTTTCCCCTTAAACTAGATCAGAGGAGAACTCGATATAAAGCGCAGTCGGTATACAGAAGAACAGATCATCAGGGCTGCCAGCCACCAAACGTATTTGCCAAGGCTGTGGCATGATGAAATCTCACCTTTTAAATGGTGCTATATCAGGGGAAAGGTCAACCATAATTTAATTCACATTGTGCTGATTATGATCGGGAGGAGGTATTTAGCCTTCACGAGAGAACTAGACCCCCAGGAGCACGCCGTGTGTTGTCGGTTAGTGATGAGATTAGTCATTCACGTCTGTTATGGAGCGAGCTGAAAAAATACTTATCCGATCATAAAACCTGTTAAGAATATCAGTAATTTCTCACTTTCTTTGCTATTTTTCGCTGTTCTATTGCCTCTAATAGATTCTCACCCGCAGCAAGCATAGAAGACTGTTCATAGTGATCTAGTGTTGTCTTAATGTTGCTGTGCCCAAGTATTCGACTACCTGCCAGAATATTTTCGGGTGCATCGCTCGATATAGCGCTGGCTGCACAATCGCGTAAAAGATGTGGGTTAATGGGGGAGCCAAGTAGCTCTTCTGAAATTCTGGTGACAGAGTAATACAGCGCGTGCCCAGACATTTTGGCTCCTCGAGTGGAAATCCAGAGTGCTCCCCGCGCTTGAATTATCTCTTCTAAACTTAGCTGCCCCTCTTTGAGCAGAATCTGCCGTTCGGTCTGTAGATACCGATGAAATAGCAGCACGAAATTTTTATCCGTGGGAAGAGCAAAATTTATTGGTGAACCATCCTTCGTCTCTTGCCCAGGAATGGCACATACCCATACGTTATCTTTAAACTTCAAATGCTGACCGAGACTCAGGCTAGACATATTTCTCCGTCTCAGCGGCCGAAGCGCGAGGAGCCCAAGAGCTAGAGCATCTCGGTAGCGTGATGCTCGGAGAATACTTGGCGATGGACTCTCTGATGCCAGCTGCTGCATGAAAGATCGACAGGCATGCCATATTTCTCCCGGAGGCCGAATTCGTGCGTGCTTCTTGCGAGATGGGATAGAGCGCATTTGTATGCGGACTGCAAGTTTTTTGAGCATCTCGAGGTTGGACTTTGGCTCCATAACCCGAATCGCTTCAGCAAGGTCTGTGACCCTCGAGGCGATCGTTTGGGAGGCAAGCCCCTGGTCCTCAAGCCGTTTGATATAAGATCTTAGAACGTCCTCATTAAGTCTTTGACTCGGCCTCCGGGCCTCTGGCCCTTGCAGAACGCCCTCACACTCAAGATGGAAAATCCATTTGCCATAGCCTTTTTGGACCTGAACTTTGGTGGCTTCAGCCCAGCATGCACCTGCACCATCTGGCTCAAGGAATCCCCCTTTCTTGATTGCTTCTCGCCATAGTTGTTGATCCAGTTCGGGCCATTGGTCAATTTTGACGGATGTCGGTAGTGTTTTGCTCACTTCTTACCTCCGAAAAATTGCAGTGGGTCCATAAATGGAGGTTCTGTAGATAACCCTCGGCTCGAATAGCTCAACGGCTTGCGCCTATGCTGAATGATGACATCATCATAAAGATTGATCGCCGCTTGAGTTTCTGCGCCTGCGTAGTGGTTGTAGGTTGTAGTCAGTGATTTGTGCCCCAGCACTTTTCGAACCACCTCGTAATAACCCGGCTTTGTGTCCAATAGGATTTTTGCAGCGGCGTGACGAAATTGATGAGGTGTGAGTTTGATGGCAGCCTCATTCCAGAGTGTATTGCGTATTTGATTGCGAAGGGCGGAGCAGTCTTTCGGCTGCCCGCTGCGACCGGGAAACAAGTAAGGGCTGTCTGAGTCACCAAGATATCCACGGTGATTAGAAAGGTAATCCTTGATCCTTTTGCTTAGGCTTTCAGGCAGAAGATACTCTAGCGCTTGGTTGTTTTTTACCTGCTGCCGCGGTATCGAGATGCGGGCTCGCTGTCCCATCCAGTTAATATGTTCGTCAAGACGGAGTCCCTGAAGATTACTGAGGCGCATCGGTGCAAAGGTCAGTATCTCAATTGCGACCGCAGATTGAACCAGAAGATGTGCTTTTTTGGCGACGCGATTGGTAGAGGCAGTCTTCTTTATCCTTTCTGCCTTGTTCCACAATAACGGTGGCAGGCTGACAAATTTCTCGACAACCCGGGGATCATCGAATTGCGCCATGGCAGCCTGGTTTTTATCACTCAGTCCCTGCTGAGGCACTCTCAGGCTCTTTAGCGATTCGGCGTAAAAAGCGATCGTTTCCTCATCGGCTTCCAGATGCTTGACCGCGTAACTCCGGATTGTCCACGCGACTTCACCAAGATGCTTTGAAGTCTCGCGGCCATTTCTCTCCCAAAACCAGCGCATACCAAGTTTAAAAATCTCTGGGGTGACCAAATCGGATAAGCGAGCATATTTTTGTAAGTCCACTCCCTGATGATATAGCGCTGATAAAAATCGCCAAAAATGCCCCTTAACGGCATTCAGGCTATTGGGCTTGAAAGGCATAGGATGGGCGGAGAAGGGGTCGTCGCCTGATAAGTAGGTAAGATACTTCTCGAGGTCTTTTTGGATGGATTCAGGAACGAGACTCTCATCGATCCCATAAAGACGTTCGTCATATTTTGGTACTGTCAGTGTGGCTTGCGGCCAGCCAGCACCGGCATAAGATTGGCTGCACTTGTTCCAGACGCGACAGACAGACTGATGACGCACTTTCGGATTTTTGATCAGTGTCTCGTCCTCTAGAGCCCTGAGATAGTCTCGAGAAACTTCATCAGTAACGCTTGCGGGCGTTATCTGTTGTTTCGAGCAATAATGGAAAAAGCGGCTGAGTTCGGTTTTGAAGTAAGTCTCTCCATCGATCAGATTCCATAATTTATCCCAATCAGTGCTCATCGGCTCCATGTACCGGGAGAGTTTCGTGCTGAGTCCCTGAACCCTAAAGCCCGCGAGTATCAGCGATCGCACATTTTGAAGTCGGCGCTTATTGACCCCTAATTGCTCGGGGTGTAGATCTTTAAACCTTTCCCTAAGATAGGTTGCTGAGGCCGGCATGGTGGCCAACGGTAATGAAGACCATTTAGACAGTGTGTTGATTGCCGAGGCAATCTCCCGCCTGCGAGGGAATGACAGGTTTTGATTCTCCAGAACTTGCTCTCTGAGTGTTTCTAGATTAATCAGTCGTGTATCAGCAAATGAAATTTGAGTTGTCATATCAAGCCTCCAAGATGCCGCGTGAACGAAGATTGCGGACAGTAAATGACAAGTGAAGCCAAATCAAGTAAAACACAACATATAGTGCAAATATGGCTAATTTAATGGTTATGAATACTATATATAGTATTTCACTATTTTCGGGTTCAGGGGTATAAAGCCCAATTTGATGCGGTAATTTCATGTCCAGTGACTCCTCTCTACAAACGCTAAAAGGTCTTCCAATCGAAAGCGCATACCTCCTCTGACCCGAATAGCAGAAAGCTCTTTCTCTGCGACAAGTCGTTTCAGTGTCCGTTTAGAGACAGATAGATAGCCTGCGGCCTCTTCAGGGGTCAGTAGTCGCGTTGCCGCATTGCTCGTCATGTAATTAGCCCTCTTGCTGGTAAATTTTGTCGATCAACTCCGGTGAGAGATCTGCGCAGTGTTTTGTTCCATGATGAAGCCAAAGAAATTGGCTTTGTGAATCAGAACTTTTTTGCCCCAATATCGAATGACACCGCGCTGCAATAGTTCCTCGCGCCGGTTAAAGACAAGCCACCTCAGTGAGCCCACTGAAAATTCCGGGCACATCTTGGAAAAATGCTGGATGGTTGTGAATGGAGATTCAGACGGCAAAGATTCGGATCGAATCATGGGTAGATCTCTCCAAGCATTGTCTGCACCATCCTTGAGACAGTGCGATGTTTATGATCCTGGGTCAGATGGCTGTAACGCATGGTCATTGAGATCGACTTATGGCCCAAAATGTCCCCGATCTCTCTGAGTCCCGCGCCGCTCATTGCAAGATAGCTTGCCGCGGTATGGCGCAGATCATGAATGTTAAAATCCTCAAGGCCTGCCCTAGTTCTGATCAACCGCCAGGCGTGATCGATACTAAATTTATGGGACGGATTTGAGCTAACGTGGGAAGGAAAAACAAACGAGCTCGCATCAAGTGGCCGGACTTTGCCCCACTTGCGAAGAGAATGCAGAGTGATGTCTGCCAGAGGAACAGAACGACTCTCGCTATTCTTTGAGTCCCGTATGATCAGTCTGCGCAATTTAAAATCGCAGTCAGACCAACGTAGATTCAGGATTTCGCCACGGCGCATGCCGGTGGTTAGCGCGATCAGAATAATGACCTTCATCTCAGGGTATTTTGGTAGCGAAGTACTTGCTTGGAGTAATCTCTCCCGCTCGGAATCACTCAGGAATCGCGTTCGCCCGCGTGGCTCTTTTAGCTTTTTCAGCTTGAAGACTGGATTCTTGTCAATCCAGTCTAGTTCGGTGACTGCGAAGCTTAATGCTGCGCTCAGAGAGGCGATGTAGCGATTAGTCGTTGAAGCTGATCTAGTGGCGCGTAATTTGTCGCGCAAAGATCTGATGATAATTGGTGAGAGATCTTGGAGTAATATCTGACCGATTTCAGCCCGCCAGAACACGAGGTGTCTGATTCGGTTATAAGGATCTTTTAGTCGCTTGATTATGTCGGGTTCATATAGATCAAAAACGTCATTCACGCGATATTTCTTAAAGATTGAAGCATTGTCCAATCTGCCTTCAACGAGCGCTGCTTCAGTAGAAGCGGCCCACTGTTTCGCTTGTGTCTTGTTGGGGAATGATTTAGTTAAATCAGAGAGGTTGGTACGTCTGATGCGAACGCGCCAAGTAATCTTGCCGGTGCGGGGAGAAATGCGTTTATCAATAGTCGCCATGCGCTAAACACCCTCGCGGTGTCAGGCACCGCTAATAAGAATAGGTTTGTTAGACGCATGGTTGTTTGTTTAGAGTGGGACCATGTTACTGCTTGCCACTTGCAGCCAAGATAATGGGGTAATTTCCCGATTGCAAGGGATTTGGACCGAGTTTCCTTTTGGGAAACTGGTCCAAATTTGGTCCACATAAGTTGAGGTGTTGCTGCGAGGGGTCGTAACTTATTGATTTAATTGGTGGGCCCACCAGGACTCGAACCTGGGACAAACGGATTATGAGTCCGCTACTCTAACCAACTGAGTTATAGGCCCTTTAATCTTCGCTGGATGCTCGAATACTTCGTTGGAAATAATTTTCTTCTCAGTCACGTACTGTTAGTACGCTCCCTCGTCAAAAATCATCTCCGCCTCGTCTTCGAACATCCAGCTTCGCTTAAAGCGGAGCTTTTGTCTTCATCTGGCATTCGTACTCTTCGTTGCTCGACTTTTTTCACTCGGTCACATACTGGCGTATGCTCTCTCACTCATAAAGATCGCGCGCCTCGATTACGAACACCAGCCTTCGCCAAAACTTTGTCTTCGCCAGCTTGCCGTACTCTTCGTTGCACAACTTTTTCTCGCTCGGTCACGTACTGCAGTACGCTCCCTCCCTTGAAAAGTCGCGCGCCTCGATTACGACAATCAGGCTTTGCCAAAGCCCTTCGATTGGCATCGAACGGCTTCGATACTGATTCCACGGAGTAATTGCTACTCCCCAAAATAAAGATGGGGCGCATTATAGTGCGCCCCATCGGGTGTTGCCAGCGTTGCTGCCTAGTCGTCCAGGAAGCTGCGCAGGTGGTCGGATCGGGTCGGGTGGCGCAGCTTGCGCAGGGCCTTGGCCTCGATCTGACGGATGCGTTCGCGGGTGACGTCGAACTGCTTGCCCACTTCTTCCAGCGTGTGGTCGGTGTTCATGTCGATGCCGAAGCGCATTCTGAGTACCTTGGCCTCGCGGGCGGTGAGGCTGGCCAGCACATCCTTGGTGGCTTCTCTCAGGCCCTCGTCGATCGACGAGTCGACCGGAGAGTCCACGGTGGAGTCTTCAATAAAGTCGCCTAGATGGGAGTCTTCGTCGTCGCCAATGGGCGTCTCCATGGAGATTGGCTCTTTCGCGATCTTCAGTACACGGCGCACTTTGTCTTCTGACATGTCCATGCGCTCGCCCAGTTCTTCTGGCGTCGGCTCGCGGCCTTTTTCATGGACCATTTGACGACTGATGCGGTTGAGCTTGTTGATTGTCTCGATCATGTGCACCGGAATACGGATCGTTCGGGCCTGGTCGGCGATTGAACGAGTAATTGCCTGACGAATCCACCAGGTGGCATAGGTCGAGAACTTGTAGCCGCGGCGGTATTCGAACTTGTCAACGGCCTTCATCAGGCCGATGTTGCCTTCCTGGATCAGGTCGAGGAACTGCAGGCCGCGGTTGGTATATTTCTTGGCGATGGAGATAACGAGACGCAGGTTGGCCTCAACCATCTCCTTCTTGGCGCGGCGTGACTTCGCTTCGCCGATTGACATCTGACGGTTGATGTCTTTGATCTCGGCTATGGTCAGGCCGTTCTCTTCTTCGAGCAGTCGCATCTTGCGTTGCGCTCGCACAACTTCATTCTTCACGTTCACGAGCAGCTCCGAATAGGCGGCCTTCTGCTTGATATGCTTGTCTATCCACTTCTCGTTGATCTCGTTGCCGGGGAAGCTGTCGATGAAGACCTTGCGTGGCATTTTGGCGCTGCGCACGCACAGGCTCATCACCGCACGCTCATGGCGACGCAGACGCGTCAGCACGGCACGGATGTGGCTCAACAGGGGATCAAACTGGCGAGGTGTCAGCTTGAAGCTCTTGAACAGTTCGCCCAGCTTCTCCAGTTCCTTCGCGGCTCGCTTGTCGCTACGGCCGTGTTTGCCGACGACAGAGCTGGTCTTCTGGTACTGTTTACGCAGTTCTTCGAAGCGAATCTTTGCCTCTTCGGGATCGGGGCCTGCGGCTGATTCTTCCTCATCATCAGCGCTGCTGAGGTCGTCATCTTCGTCGTCATCGTCGCTGCTGCTGGCCTTGGAATTGATCTTGGGCGTGTCATCCTCATCCTGGCCGACGATGACCGGCGGTGGGATGTCGGCGTCATCGGTGGTATCCAGATAGCCGGTGATCAGTTCGTTCAGGCGGCGCTCTTCGGTGTCGATCAACGCGTATTCGTTCAGCACGTGTTCGACGGTGCCGGGGAAATAGGCCATCGCCTGCATCAGCTCGCGCAGGCCTTCCTCGATGCGCTTGGCGATCACGATCTCGCCTTCGCGGGTGAGAAGCTCAACAGTGCCCATCTCGCGCATGTACATGCGCACGGGGTCAGTGGTGCGGCCTGCTTCATTCTCAACGGCGGCGAGGGCAGCGGCGGCTTCGGCAGCGGCCACTTCATCGGCACCGCTGTCGCTGTCTTCGTTCAACAACAGGGAATCGGCATCCGGTGCGGTCTCAAACACCTTGATGCCCATGTCGTTGATCATCTGGATGATATCTTCGACCTGATCCGGGTCAGAGATGTTCTCTGGCAGGTGGTCGTTCACCTCGGCATAGGTCAGGTAGCCCTGTTCCTTGCCTTTGGCGATGAGGGCTTTGAGACTGGATTGGGGTGCAATTAATTTGGCCATACGCTCCCGTCTTGCCTGGTCTGGATGCCAGGTGAGTGGCTGTACAAAAGTGAGCCGGGCATTATAGGGCTACCCAGCGGGCTTGTATATCGGTTAATCGAACAATAATTAGACCGATCAACGGCCTATTCGTTGTGTTCTTTATTCGCGTTTGTCGCGCCAAACCGGGAATTCAACTGGCTCTTGAGCTGCAGTCGCTCCAGGGTTCGAACGATGTCGGACAGAATATTGTCCAGAATCTGGTTAAATTCCTGCTCTAGCCCTTCTGTGGGGGTGATCGTCTCGCTTTTCAACAGTTGCGTCAGCTGGGTGCCCAGGCTCGTGCCGTAGCAATAACCGAGCAGGGTAAAGGTCTCGGTGTCCGGTGCCTGCTGTACCAGCCGGATCAGCGACAGCAACAGCTTGCGGCCCTCATCTTCTGCGGTCTCCAGCGGGCTCAGGTCCTGTTTCAGGTCCAGGGCAATCTCCGGATTGCGGAGCAACAGCTCGATCGCCTTGAGGCTTGCTGGCTTGCGATACGCTGCCAATCCTGACTTAGCGGGTTTGTAAGTGTTCGCTAACTCTGTGCCATTCCCTACCGGGGGGCGGTATTCGGGTACCGGTGGCGGGGGTGGCATCTCTTCCGAAGGCCCCGGCTTCGGTGCCATCAACAATTGCAGGGAGTCGCTGGTCACGCCCAGGGTCTGAGCCAGGCGGTCCAGCATGAGTTGGCCATAGACCCCTCGCGGCAGATGCTTGATCAGGGGCTTCGCCAAATTGCTCAGGCGAGCCTTGCCCTCGATGGATTTCACATCGATGCCCTGGGACAGCTTGTCGAAGAAGAAGTTTTCCAGCGGAGTGGCCTGCTCGACCCGGGCCAGAAAGTGCTGTTCGCCAATCTCCCGCACCAGCGTGTCCGGATCCTCGCCCTCGGGCAGGAACAGGAAGCGCACCTGCCGACCGTCTTCCATGAGGGGCAGCACGTTCTCCAACGCTCGCCAGGCGGCGGTGCGGCCGGCGTCGTCGCCGTCAAAGCAGAACACGATCTCTGGCACCAGGCGGAACAACCGCGTCAGGTGATTGGTGCTGGTGGCAGTGCCCAGGGTGGCCACGGCATTCTGGATGCCCATCTGCGCCAGCGCGATGACGTCCATATAGCCTTCGACGAGCAGCATGCGCCGGAACTTGCTGCCCGACTTGCGGCACTCATACAGGCCATACAGCTCCGAGCCTTTATGAAAGACCGGGGTCTCGGGAGAGTTCAGGTACTTGGGTTTGTCATCGCCCAATACTCGGCCGCCGAACGCGATGGTGCGGCCGCGGCTGTCGCGAATCGGAAACATGATGCGATGGCGGAAGCGGTCGTAGTAGCGGGGTGCAGATTCGCTCATGTCATCACTGGTCGCTCGTTCCTTCTCGATGACGAGGCCAGCTTTCAGTAGCAGAGCCCGCTCGGCGTCATCGCCGCCGATCGCCGTCAGCAGATTGTCCCAACCGGGCGGGGCATAGCCGAGGGCATAGTCCCTGGCCACTTCGCCGCTGACACCGCGGGCTTTCAGATAATCGATGGCCGCCTCACGCTTCTCGTGTTTACGCAGTTGGTACTGAAAGAAGTGGTTGGCTCGCTCCAGCACCTCGAACACTTTCGCGTGTTCGGATTGCTTACGGGTAGCCGCCGCACTCTCTTCCCGCGGCACTTCCATGCCGTTGTCCCGGGCCAGCGTCTCTACCGCCTGCGGAAACTCCACCTGGTCGAAGTTCATGATGAAGCCGATGGCATTGCCGCCGGCACCGCAGCCGAAGCAGTAATAAAACTGGCGTTCGGGCTGAACGCTGAAGGAGGGGGTTTTTTCCTGATGGAAGGGGCAGCAGGCCGTGTAATTCTTGCCGGCTTTCTTCAGACTCACCCGCTTGTCGATGACATCGACGATATCGGACCGACTCAGCAGGTCATCGATAAAGGCTTGGGGAATGAGTCCTGCCATAGTGCCGGGCATCTCTTCGGGTGCGAACGGGGTCGGTTTTTATTGTAGCCGATTGCCGGGCCACAGCTCTTGTCGGTACTGCTGAGATGGTGGTGCGGGTATTGCGCAGAATCCGGAGCGGGCGACAGGGTCGCGAGCCGGAGTTCCTAGCCGAGCAGGGCCTTGATTTGCTTGCTGACTTCCGCCATGTCGGCGCGGCCGATGACCTGGGGACGTACCACGCCCATGACCTTGCCCATGTCCTTCATGTTATCGGCGCCGGTCTCAGTGACGGCGGCCTGAATGATCTGGGCAACTTCCTCGGCGGAGAGGGCTTTTGGCAGGAATTCCTGCAGCACGTCGATCTCCTTCTGCTCGAGTTCAACCAGATCGCCGCGATCGCCGGCCTCGAACTGGCGAATGGACTCGCGTCGCTGCTTCACCATCTTGTCGAGGACGCTGATGACGCGTTCGTCATCAAGTTCGATGCGCTCGTCGACTTCGATCTTCTTGATTTCCGACAGGGCCAATCTGATAGTGCCCAGGCGCGGCTTGTCCTTCGCGCGCATGGCTTCTTTCATGACATCGGTAATTTTAGTCTTGAGTGGGCTGTCAGACATGGAAGTGCTTCTAAACCAGACTGCAGGGTGCGGCCGCTAGACTGCGCGGCCGCGCGGTTTTCCTAGAACAGGCGCTGGGCCTTGCGATTTTCCCGTTGCAGCTTCTTCAGATGTCGCTTCACAGCGGCAGCTGCCTTGCGCTTGCGAATAGAAGTGGGCTTCTCGTAAAACTCACGACGACGCACTTCGGCCAGGATGCCGGCTTTTTCACAAGAGCGCTTGAAGCGACGGAGTGCCACATCGAAAGGCTCATTTTCTTTCAGTTTCACCATTGGCATGGAAAAAACACCTACCTATTACTGTAATGACGCGCGTTCATATTAACCCCGGGAGGCAGTCTGCCACGGCGGGGATTTTCAGGGGGGCTAATGGTAAAGCGCAAACACCAGAAATGCAAAGGGTTTAGCCACCAACAATGGGAAAGTCGCCGGAGTTGGGAAGTGGCGTTTTTTTTGGCATCATGGCCTCCCCTGAATCCATAGCCGCAAGGCTGAATTGAGACTAAGTTATTGATAGTGCTAGGAATTGAAACATCCTGTGACGAAACTGGTGTCGCGATTTACGACAGCGAGCGGGGTCTGCTGGCCGATTGCCTGTACAGCCAGGTGGCGTTGCACGCGAAATACGGCGGTGTCATCCCCGAACTCGCGTCCAGGGACCACATTCGCAAGACCCTGCCGCTGATTCAGGAAGTGATTGAAAAAGCGGGCATCGAGCGGTCGGCGATCGACGGCGTCGCCTACACGGCTGGCCCCGGCCTGGTCGGCGCACTGCTCGTCGGTGCCGCCATCGGCCGCGCCCTCGGCATGGGCTGGAACGTGCCGACGATCGGTGTCCATCACATGGAAGGACACCTGCTCGCGCCCATGCTGGAAGCCGAGCCGCCACAGTTCCCCTTTGTAGCCTTGCTGGTCTCGGGCGGACATACGCAGCTCGTCGCCGTGCAGGGCATCGGCCAATACACCCTATTGGGTGAATCGCTGGATGATGCCGCGGGTGAGGCTTTCGACAAGGTGGGCAAGATGCTGGATCTGCCCTATCCGGGCGGACCTCATGTGGCGAAACTCGCGCGGGAAGGCCAATCCGGACGCTTCCGGTTCCCGCGTCCGATGACGAACCGTCCCGGGCTGGATTTCAGTTTCTCCGGCCTGAAAACTTTTGTACGCAATACGATCGCCGAGTCGCGCGATGCCAATGGCGAACTCGACAACCAGACCCGAGCCGACATTGCCCGCGCCTTCGAGGAGGCCGTGGTCGCTACACTGGCCATCAAGTGCCGCCGCGCGCTGGAACACACCGGCATGAAAACACTGATCATCGCAGGCGGTGTCAGTGCCAACGTGCATCTGCGAGAGGTGCTCGGCGCCACGGTGGCGAAGGTACAGGCTCGGCTGTTCTATGCCCAGCCACGCTATTGCACCGACAATGGTGCCATGATTGCCTATGCCGGTTGTCAGCGTTTGCTCGCGGGCCAACAGGATGATCTGGCGATCCGTGCCCAGCCACGCTGGTCCCTGGAAACCTTGCCACCACTGCCGGCACAGGACCCGAAGGCCAAGCTGCAGGCTTGAGCTTCGGCACAGTAGCTGCGCCGCCCCGGACAACTCGATCACTCGCCATCACACTCGGACATGCCCATGGATATCGTCTACATAAGCGACCTTGAAATTGAAACCATCATCGGTATCTACGACTGGGAGCGGCAGCAGCGCCAGATTGTCAGTATCGATCTCGAGATGGGCTGGGACATCGCTGCCGCCGCAGCGAGTGAGGATATCGCGCAAGCCCTGGACTACAAGGCTGTCGCGAAGAGCCTGATCGACTTCGTCGCCGCCTCGCAGTATTTGCTGGTGGAGACCCTTGCCGAGGCCATCGCCAGTCGCGTCATGCAGGATTTCGGTGTGCCCTGGCTGCGGCTGCGACTGGGCAAACCGGGCGCGGTCACCGGCTCGCGGGATGTCGGCGTCATCATCGAGCGCGGCACGCGCTGAGCGATCGCCGGAGTTCAGACAAGTGCCAGAGCTCACTCTCAGTATCGGCAGCAATATCGACGCGGTGAAAAATCTGCGGAAGACATTTATGCGACTGGTGGCTGTCTTCGGTCACGTGCGATGTTCGAAGGTCTACGAGAGCGAGGCTGTGGGCTTCGCCGGCGATAATTTTTTGAACATGGTGGCCGTGATTTCCACCGAAGAGCCTCTCGACACAGTTGTCCCTTGTCTCAAAAACATAGAAGACGAGTTAGGACGAGATCGGACGCAGCCGAAATTCTCCGGGCGCACGATCGACATCGACATTCTTACCTACGGCGATGTCGTCGGCCTGATCGCAGGAATCGAGCTGCCGCGCGCCGAAATCACCTGCAACGCCTTTGTCCTGTGTCCATTGGCAGAAGTCTTGCCTGAAACGCGTCATCCCGGCACCGGCCTAACCTATCGTGAACTCTGGGATGCGTACGACAAGCAGCAGCAAAAGTTGTGGCCGATCCCCTTCGAATGGCCCGATCAGCCCATCGCCGCTTCCATGCTGACGTAATTCGGCAGCGCTCGCACCGCGTCCAGCCAACGCTGGATATGGGGGTACTGCTCGAGTGAAAAGCCGCCTTCGTCGGCGACCTGGGTATAGGCGAATAGCGTAATGTCCGCCAGTGTCGGCGTGGAACCGACCAGGAAGGGAGTCTGTGCCAGCTGTGCTTCCATCACTCCCAGCGCCTTGTGACCGCCTGCCTGCTTGGCGTGATATTCGGCTTCACGCTCCTTCGGTAGCCCCAGATACTTGTTGATGAAGCGAGCTGTGGCGATATAGGGCTCGTGGCTGTATTGCTCGAAGAACTGCCATTGCAGAACCCGGGCACGCTGCAACCTGTCTTGAGGCAGCCAGGCGGTGCCCTCGGCCAGATAGTTCAGGATCGCGTTCGACTCCCACAGAAAACTGCCGTCACCCAGGTCCATCACCGGAATCTTGGCATTCGGATTCATGCGCTGGAACGCCTCGGTTCGCGTCTGCTGCTGCAGCACGTCGACATGTTGCCACTGGTGCTCCATGCCCAGAAACTCGAGCAGCATTTTGATCTTGTAACAGTTGCCAGAGCGCATATCGCCATACACTGTGTACATAATTTCTCCTGGATTGATGTGTTGCTGGTTGCTGATCAGGCCAGATGTCGACCGCCATCCACACGCAGGGTCGCGCCGGTCATGTAGTGCGCTTCGGTGGCCAGAAAAAATACCGCGGCGGCGATCTGCTCCGGTGTGCCGAGTTGGCCAGCGGGAATCTGTTGCAAGATTTTGTCGCGAGTGTGCTTCACGACCGGGTCGCTGTCATCCTCGAGTGCGGCGGGCCAGAGAATGGCGCCAGGTGCCACTCCATTAACGCGCACTTGCGGAGCCAGTTCCTGTGCCAGTGACTTCGTCATGGCCTTCAATCCGGCTTTTGCAACAGAGTAAATGGCGTGCCGCGCCAGTGGCTTGTCGGCATGGGTGTCGATGAGGTTCACGATCGCTCCCTGCCGCAGTCGCAGCTCATCGGCGAGCGCCTGGGACAGGAAGAATGCCGCCCGCAGATTGCTGTCGATCAGCGTGTCCCAGTCGGCAGGCGTGGCTGTCCCGATGGGAGTCGGGTAAAACGTCGAGGCGTTGTTTATGAGCACATCGATGCGATCGAATTGAGACAAGGCCGCCTCGCCCAGCGCACTGACTTGTTGTGCGTCACAAAGATCGGCACACAGGGCATGGGCGGAGTCGGCGCGCGCGGCATTGAGTTGGGAGACGAGGGTGTTCGCGGCGTCTGCCGACGCCCGGTAATGCACGAGTACACGATAACCGCGCAATGGAAATGCATGGCGATAGCCGCGCCGATACGCTGCGCAGCACCCGTGACCAGGACGACGGGAGCGTCAGTCATGGTGGCGCAGGGCTTCCAGGGCATGTGCTATCGCCTGCTGGCGTTCGCGGGCGATGAGTGATTGTGGATTATCGCCGCCGTGGTTTTTCAAAAGTGTTGGAATGTCTACGGTCTGGGCCGCCTGCAGCACGCTATCGAAATAGGCGCTTTGCGGATAGGCCCGCTGCTCGAAGCCGGTGCGCCCGCGCGCGTCAGCCTCGCAGGCCAACAGGAATTTCTGCAGTCGCTGTGGCCGCCGGAACGCGTCTATCGTCTCGAGCAAGGTGAGCAGAGTCGACGGGCGCAGTTCTTCTACGCGATGCAGTTTGGTGTGATGCTCGCAGACCAGGCGAGCGAGTTCGGCATATTCTCTCGGTACTGGCAGACGGTCAGCGATCGTGTCCAGCAGCTTCAAACCAAGTGTCTCGTGGCCATAATGACTGGGCCACTGTGTCCGATCAGTAATGCCTTTGCCGACATCATGCACGAGCACCGCATAGCGCACGACCGGGTCATCGCTCAGGGCGACGGCCTGCTGCAGGCACATCAGAATGTGCACACCGGTATCGATCTCCGGGTGGTACTTCGCCGGTTGTGGAACGCCGAACAATGCATCGACCTCTGGCAGGATGACGGCCAGTGCACCGCAGTCGCGGAGCACCTCAATGAAGACCTGTGGAGCCGGAGCCCGCAGGGCCTGCTCCAACTCCTGCCAGACTCTTTCCTTGACGAGTGTGGCCAGTTCCCCGCTGGCGACGATGGAGCGCATAAGCGCCAGCGTCTCCGGCGCGACGGTGAAACCCAGATGAGCGAAGCGTGCGGCGAACCTGGCGACGCGTAACACGCGCAGGGGATCTTCGCTAAAGGCAGCCGAGACATGGCGCAACAGACGCTGTTCGATATCGCGACAACCGCCATAGGGGTCGATCAATTCACCGGACTCGGTTTCGGCGATGGCGTTGATGGTGAGATCGCGTCGCGACAGATCCTGTTCTAGGGTAACCGAGGCCGTAGTGTCGAATTCGAAGCCGTTGTGTCCAGGCGCGATCTTGCGTTCCGTGCGCGCCAGGGCGTATTCCTGTTTCGTGGTTGGATGCAGGAAGACCGGGAAACCCTTGCCGACCTGGGCGTAGCCCCGCGCGAGCATCTCCTCCGGAGTGGCGCCCACAACGACCCAGTCCCTGTCCTTGACCGGGAGCTGTAACAGCCTGTCGCGGACAGCGCCGCCTACGAGATAAATCTGCATATGTTTCTGGTGTGTATCCCGTTCTGCGCTGTCGGGCACAGCGTTATTTCGAGATGTAATAGCGTTGCATGTCTTCCAGACACATCAGGGTCAGTTCCCGTCCCCAGACATAGCCGGTGTCCAGCGCATGGACATCGTTGCGATCGGTTCGACCTTCGAGTGCCGCCCAATGCCCGAACAGAATGGAGGCTCTGGGCGTGATTCTTTCATAGTAATACCACGGTTTGAAGCCACGGGGAGCCGCCCACAGGCCTTCCTTGACGTTCAGGCGCATGGTGCCGATGGCATTGCAGAAACGAATCCGCGTGAGGTAGTTTGTGATTACGCGCAGCCGCTCCATCCCGTGCAGGCCGTTATGCCAACGCGCGGGCAGATCGCCGTACATCGCTCGCAGGAATTTACGGTACTTCGGACCTTGCAGTGCAAACTCCACTTCGGCCGCGTAGTTCAGCGTGTCCTGTAGCGACCACATCGGTGCCACGCCGGCATGGATCATCAGAAAATTCTTGAGGCCGTGACGGGTGTCGACGCTGTCGTAATGGGCCAACGGTTGCTGCCGCAGCCAGTCACTTAGGGCCTGACAGTCGGGTGCGCGCAGGAGACCTTCCAGCGTGTCCTTGTTGCGCGCGGGTGCGCGGCCCTCGTTGATGGCGATGAAATGCAGGTCGTGATTACCCAGCACAATCTTCACGGCATCGCCCAGATCCTGCAAGTAACGCAGGGTGTCGAGTGAGTGTGGTCCGCGATTGATCAGATCACCGACACACCACAGCGAATCCTTGGCAGGAGAAAATTTGACAAACTTCAGCAGTTGCCTGAGGGGCTTATAACAACCCTGAATGTCGCCGACAACGTACGTGCTCATGCGATGCGTCTAATCCGTGGAGTCCGTCCGGACTCGTTCCGCGCAAAAGGGCGCAGTATAGCATCCTGCGCCAGATTGCACGGAATCAGCGCGGCACAGACTCAGTGAACGGCGCTCAGTGTATGGTGTGCGGCGGCGACAGCAGGAAGGGGGGAATGTTGGCCTTGAACCTTTCACCGTCAGCACCGAGCATCTCGTAGCTGCCATGCATGGTACCGATTTCGGTACCGATAATGGCGCCGCTTGTATAGTGGAAGGTCTGGCCCGGGTGAATCACCGGCTGCTGTCCGACCACGCCATCACCGCGCACTTCTTCCACGCGGTTGTTGTCATCGGTGATATGCCAGTGGCGATTGAGCAGAGTCACGCTCTGGTCACCACAGTTGGTGATCTCGATCGTGTAGGCGAACGCGTAGCGATGGGCAGACGGTTCGGACCGTTCGCTCAGGAACTGGGTGTTCACAGCAATCTTGATATCATCACTCGTTTTCATGGGACTCACTTTGCTCGGTCAGAGCATCACTGATCAGGACATAGTCAGCGAGGGTCAGGTTTTCCGGACGCATGCTGACATCCAGTGGTAACGTCGTTAACACTGTCTCAGAGATGATGGCTTTGAGACTGTTTTTCAAGGTCTTGCGGCGCTGGTTGAAGGCGGTGCGAATCACCACCTGGAGGCATTCCGGGTCTTTCGCCTGAATGGGCATGGTTTGGTGGGGAATCAGGCGCACGATGGCCGAGCTGACCTTGGGCCGCGGCGTGAATGCGGCGGAGGGGACATTGAATAGCGGCTCCACCTCGCAGTAATACTGCAGCATCAATCCCAGCCGCCCGTAATTCTTGTCGCCCACCTGGGCCGCCATGCGATTGACAACTTCCAGCTGCAGCATGAACACCATGTCCTGGATGCGGCTGTGTTGTTGCAACAGGTAGAACAGCACCGGTGTGGAGATGTTGTAGGGCAGGTTACCGATGATGCGCAGCCGCCGCGAGTCGTGCTGTACGCTGGCTAGGTCAAACTTGAGAATATCCTGCTGGTGAATTGTGACGTTGGCCTGCTTGCCGACGTTAGTCTGCAGGAAGGCGGCGAGGTCGCGATCGAGCTCGACGCAATCGAGCCGGGCACCTGAGGCCGCGAGCGGGCGCGTCAGTGCGCCCTGTCCGGGGCCGATCTCCACGATATGATCGCTGGCCTGCGGATTGATCGACTGCACAATGCGATCGATGATGCCCTGGTCGTGCAGGAAGTTCTGGCCGAAGCGCTTGCGCGCCTGGTGGGGCATGCCATTGCTGAGCCGCACCTGTCCGTCGCGACTTCTCATGCCGGTTTCCTGTGGCGCACCATCTCGATGGCCGTTGCAATCGCGTTATAGGCGCTGCCCGTTTCGGCCTTGCCAGTACCTGCCAGATCCAGTGCCGTGCCATGATCGACCGAGGTACGAATCAGCGGCAGTCCCAGCGTGATATTGCTGGCATTGCCGAAGCCTTTGAACTTCAACACGGGCAATCCCTGATCGTGGAACATGGACAACACGGCATCCGCGTCGTGTAGATATTTGTCGGTGAACAGCGTGTCGGCTGGCAGGGGGCCGATCAGCTGCATGCCTGCCGCGCGCTTTCTCGCCAATACCGGTTCGATGACCTCGATCTCCTCGCGCCCCAGATGCCCCCCCTCACCGGCGTGGGGATTGAGGCCGCAGACCAGGATGCGCGGAGAACGAATACCGAACTTGGCAATCAGATCGCGGTGCAGGATGTCGATGACTTCGCCCAGTGATTCGCCGGTAATGGCCGCGGGCACCTGGCTCAGTGGCAGATGCGTGGTCGCGAGGGCAACCCGCAGTCCGGGTGTCGCCAACATCATGACGGTAAGCGGTTGGTGACAATAGTCGGCGAGAAATTCAGTGTGTCCACTGAACGCGAAGCCGGCGTCGTTGACGATACCCTTGTGGACCGGGCCGGTGACCAGCGCCTGCAGTTCGCCCGCGAGAATACGATCGCAGGCGACGCGCAGGGTATCCAGCACATAACCGGCATTGGCGGTGTCGAGTTGGCCTGCTGCTACCGGAGCCGCCAGGGGCACGGGCACGTATGCCAATGACCCGGGTGCGGTGGCGCGTGGCGCAGCACTGGCAGAAAACGGCTGGAGTGAGAGTGGCAGGCCAAGCTGGTGGGCGCGTGCCTGCAGGAGCGCCGGGTCGGCAACCACCACCAGTTCCGTCGCGGCCGGGGGGTGCTGCGCCACCATGACACAGAGATCCGGGCCAATACCCGCCGGTTCGCCCGGCGTAACAGCAATGCGATAGACCACGGTCACCTCAGGGTGAGAAAGGAGTCTTACTCGACCAGTTCGACGAAGGCTTCTTCGCGAATTTCGATAAGCCAGTTTTGCAGCTCGAGCTCGAACTTGCGATTGCGAAGGGCATTCTCGGCCTGGCGGCGCGCGTATTGACGGCTGAGGTCTTCGACCCGACGTTCCAGCACCTCGGCGATGTGCCAGCCGGTCGACGTGCGGAAGGGCTCGCTCAGCTCGCCCGGTTCCAGGGGATTGACGACGCTTTCCATCTCCGGTGGCATGCCGCCGGGATTGATCCAGTCGAGATCGCCACCGGCAACTACGGAAGAGGCATCATCGGAATTCTGCCTTGCCAGTGTGGCGAAGTCTTCGCCAGCGACGACGCGCTGACGCAGCCGCTCAATAGCGGTGTGCGTCTGTTCCTCATTGCGAATTTCATTGGGTGACAGCATGATGTGGCGCACGTGAGTCTGATTCACGATCTGTTCGGTGCCGCCGCGTTTTTGACCAAGCTGGATGATATGGAAGCCGTTCGGGGCCTGAATTGGACCCTCAACTGAGCCAACGCTCATATTCGCAACGATGTCTGAAAACAGGTTTGGTAACTGATTCGCCCTGCGCCATCCGAAGTCCGTCCCATCGACGTTGAAGATCTGCGCGCGTTGTGCGCTGGCGCGCACCGAGGTGAAGCTCTCGCCATCCTTCAGGCGTGCGACGAGATCCGCGGCGTATTTCAACTTGGCCGAACGCATCTCTTCGGTGTCGGTCTCATCGGACATCACCAGCAGGTGGTTCAACAGATATTCGGCGGCCATGACCTCGCGGCCCATTTCCGAGTTGAGAAAGTTCTGGATCTCCTGGTCGGTGATGGTAATGCGGCGATTCACCATGCCGCGTTGCAATTCCTGCAGGGTCATCTGCTTGCGGACCTGTTCGCGCGTGGCGAGGTAGACGCCATTGCGCTCCAGGGTCGCGACATAGTCATCGAACGACATGTTGTTGTTTTGGGCCATGTTGTCCAGCACCCGGTTGATCGTGTCATCGTCGAAGCGAATGCTGACCCGCTTCGCCAGCTGCATCTGCAGATTCTCGGTGATCAGTGCCTCCAGCACCTGGGGGCGAATCTCGCTCTCCGGTGGCAGTGTCTCGTTGTTGGCACGGGCCTGCATCCGGATCTCGTTCATGCGGTCTTCCAGCTCACTGAGCAGCACGACGTCTTCGTCGACGACGGCAATCACGCGGTCCAGCAACTGCCGCTCGGCCAGTGCGGTCGAACCGCCCATCACTACCCACAGGGTAAGGCACAGGCTGCAGCCCAGTCGTGCGATCGATCTTGCTTGCATACTACTCATACTCGGTTTCTCTGAAGCCCCAAATCCCGTCTCGTAACAGGCCACTCACACCACCTCCGGTGATATTTCCCAGCCCGTTGAGGGTAAATTGGACAAAAATTCCTCGATTAGGTTCGATATTAGGAAGAAACAATTCGTCTTCGTCAACCCATTCCCGGGCGATGAGACGCAGAGTCGCACAGCAATTGCTGTATTCGATGCCGCCGAAGGTCTCGAGATTGCGGTCATTGCTGTGGTCGTAGTTCCAGCGTGCGAGCAGTTTCCAGTTCGCGTTCAAGGGCCAGATGCCGGAAACATCACTCTGCTTGATGCGGGGATCAATCCCGGCTGGCAGCGCGAACAGTGGGGTATTCACGAGCTCACGATAACGCAGGCCCAGATTGAGCAAGTGGCTGTTATCGCGCTGGTAGCGCAACTGCAGGCTACCCTCATCCAGTTCCTGGCGGTCCTCGTTCCATTGCACATCGCTGTTCAGGCGCCAGTTGCGGGTCAGGTTCCAGGCCACTTCGCCAGCCAGAGCGGACCGATTGGTCAGAGGCGCGTAGCGCGGTGCCCAGAGTTGCTGTGGATTGCTCAGACTCACCAGCCGATCGGCAAAATACAGTATCTGACCGAGGCTCAGACGCAGGCGCTCCTTGCCCTCGGCATCGAGCAGGCGGGTAGTCAGGGCGAGTGTAGCCTGGTCGGCGTCGGCGGTGCGGTCGCCGCCGCTGAAACGATCCTCACGGAATAACGCGTTGAAGCTGAAGCTCATCTCCGAGGTGTCGAACAGCGGCAACTGGCTCTGGTCTTCGTAGTCGCTGAACAAATAGAACAACCGTGGTTCCAGCGTCTGGGTGCCGCCGCCGCGGCGCTCCCGTTCAAAGACGAGCCCGCTGTCCAGGCTGTAGACGGGGATATCGGTTTCCGGGTCTTCCAGCGTGCCGACAGCCTGGTCGGTCAGACTGTAGGTACTGTGTTTCAGTTTCGCGGTCGCGCGCACAAACCAGCCTGGCGCCTCCGTTGCCCAGCCCAGCTCCGGTTCCAGATTGATGCGCTCGCCGGTAACGAGCACACCGCTGTCCCGTTGTGCCTGGGAGAAGGCGCGACTGTCCAGATTGCGATCAAACGCGGTCATCTCGCCACTGAGTCCTACGTGGAACCCGGCTCCTACGCCGATGCGACTCGCGAAATGAAATTGTGGCAGGCGGTCATAGGGACGATTGACGTCAAGCGTGGCATAGAGCGGATCGATGATCTCGATCTGTTGGGCATTGAGCCCGGCTTGCAGCCACTGTGAATTGTAGTCCAGCCGCGCCTGCCGGTTGAGATGGGTGCGACTGGTGACATTGAGTCCGCCGCTGCCGAAATCATGAAAATAGTCGACGTCGCTGACGGCGTTGTAATCGATGTAGGTGGACCAATTCGCCCCCAGCGCCCCGAAATGTTCGAAGCCCACAAACCAGCGCTTGTCTGTCGGTGGTGACTCGCTGCCCGGCAACGCGGCGGTGGCTTCGTCATACAGCTTGTCGCCGCTCAACAGCGCGGCGTTGAGGGTGTTCATCGACCAGCTGGCGAGATAGCGCGCCTCGCCGCCGACCAGTACGCCGCGATCGGAAATCAGGCGTGGTGACAGGGTGGCGTCGTAGTGTGGGGCAAGATTGAAATAGTAGGGCAGCTCGAATTCGAAACCGCCGCTGCGGGTGGAACCTGCGCTCGGCGCCAGGAGGCCGGAGACACGGGTATCGCCAAGCGGGAACGGCAGCGTATAGGGGTAGTAGAAAATTGGTACGTCTTTCACACGCAGGCTTACCGCCGTTGCGTAACCTCGTCCTTCGGCCTGATTGAGGACGATCTGGTCGGCGCGCAGAAACCAGAAATCGGATTCCGGTTCGCAGCGGCTGAATTCTCCGTTATCGATCGTGACTAGACCGGACTCGGTGTTGTAGACGATACTGTTCGCGGTGCCGTGCGCGCCCACCTCGTGCAGCACGTATTGCGCCGATTCGACGCGATTGATGCCAGTGGCGTTGTCGATGTAGGCTGTGGTCCCTTCCAGCAACACGCCGGGTTCCCGGAATACGACGTTCCCCTCTAGTAATACCGAATCGGTATCGCGGTTGATGCCGGTGCTGCCGTCGTTCTGAATGGTGCGATAGCCTTGCTGAACGAGCACTTTGCCGTCGATCGTCAGCAGACTCGGAGAGACCTGATTCAGTCCCAACGGAGCCGTGAAGACCGTCTCTGCCTCAGCGGGATCGACCGTGCTGTACTGGCCGATGCCGGGATCGATAAACGCCCCGCAACAGGCTTCCGGCAGAGCGGCGCGCTCGGCGTCGGTGAGTGCTTCACGCGGGACCCAGTCCAGTGGATAGCTTGGACGGTTCGGCAGGTCGGGACGGGCTGCGGATTCTGTCACAGCCACCGGGCTGGTCGACGCAGGGGGTGCAGGTGTCGGTGCAACAGGTTGGCGCGGGATCACCGGCAGGGAAGCGCCCGGTTCCGGAGAGACCGTCGATTCACATTCCCAACCATCGCCAGCGGCGTTGATGTGACAACTGTATTGAGGTAGCTGCGCGCGCGCAGGAATGGCAACCAGGCTCGTCGTGAATCCAGTCACAACGGTCAGTGTTATGCTGGCACAGAGACTGCGTTGGTTGAACGGCATACGCTGGAGGATCCGGACCGGGTACGGGTCGAAATGGCTGACTTTAAACAATTCGGTACGGATACCGATTTATAGTTGGATGTGAGCTTGTTCCGCGGTTTACGCGCACAGGCATAGTAATTCATTGCGGTTTGATTGCAAAGCAATCGACCACGGTAACCGAAGTGGAATAGCAATAGCATGAGCGATACGCGTGCACAGCAATTGACGGAGTGGGCCAATCTCGCCATCGAGGAAATCCATCCGGAGTCGGCACCAAATTCCGGCTTGATCACAGTCAGTGGGGACGCGAGTTTTCGTCGTTACTTCCGACTGCGCGCGCCGTCTTACAGCTACATCGCCGTGGATGCGCCGCCGGCGCACGAGGACAGCAAGACCTTCGTGCGCATTGCCCGACTGTTCCGCGAGGCGCACGTATCGGCGCCCAAGGTGATCGCGACGGATTTCGTCAACGGCTTCATGCTGCTGCAGGATTTCGGTGACACGCTGTACCTGGGTGAGCTGAACAAGGCGCAAGCGGCTGGGGATTTTGCCTCCGCCGACGCGTTGTATGAGGCTGCGTTACAGGCGCTCGTTACGCTGCAGGCCAGGGTCGATAAAAAGACACTTGCCCCGTACAGCCGGGAAAAATTGCTGCAGGAGATGGCACTATTCGAACAGTGGTTTTGCGCCGCCTTTCTGGAGATGCACCTGTCGGATGAAGAGCGTGCACGCATTGCCGACGCCTTTCAGTTTCTGGCAGACGCAGCACTGGCTCAGACACAGGTCGCCGTGCATCGTGATTACCATTCGCGCAATCTGCTGGTGTTGGAGTCTGCGCCGGGTCGTATGGACGCAAGCCCGGGGATCATCGATTTTCAGGATGCGGTAACCGGTGCCTACACCTACGATCTGGTGTCGCTGTTGCGTGACTGCTATATCCGCTGGGAGCCGGATCAGCTCGCTCACTGGCTGTCGCGTTATCATGACCTTGCGCGCGCGGCTCGCATCATCGACGAGCTGCCAGCCGCGCAGCTGCGCCGCGACTTCGATCTGATGGGCTTGCAGCGTCATCTCAAAGTGATGGGAATCTTCGCCCGGCTCGCGATTCGGGATCACAAAACCCGGTACCTGGCCGATATTCCTCTCGTTATCCGATATTTTCTCGAGGTCAGCGAGCAGTATGCAGAGCTCGCCTCGTTTCATGACTGGTTCGTTGCGACGGTGTTGCCGTGTGCACGGCCACGAATCAAGCTGGAACTCTAGATGCGCGCAATGATTCTGGCGGCAGGGTTGGGCAAGCGTATGCGCCCCCTGACGGCCACGGTACCCAAGCCCCTGCTGAAAGCCGGTGGCAAGACCCTGATTGAATACCAGGTTGAGAAACTGGCAGACGCCGGGGTCACCCACATCGTCATTAACCACTTCTACCTGGGAGGCATGATCCAGGAGTTGTTGCGCGATGGATCCCGCTATGGAGTCAGCATCGACTATTCCCGTGAACCGATCTTGCTCGACACGGCCGGCGGTATCATCAAGGCCCTGCCGAAATTGAAGGATGATTGTTTCATCGTCGTGAATGCGGACATCTGGACGGACTTCGATTATTCGCGCCTGCAGCCGGTGGATGGCGAGGAAAGACTGGCCCATCTGGTGTTGGTGAAGAATGCCGAGCACCATCCGCAGGGCGATTTCCATCTGGATAGTTCCGGTCGCGTACACGAGGAACAGGGCACGAATGACGAGCGCCTCACCTTCAGCGGCATCAGCGTCATGCACCGGAAGTTGTTCCACAACCTGCAGATACAGCCGCGCTCGGTGATTCCCTTGCTGCGCGAAGCCATGAAGCACAATCGTGTCAGTGGCGAAGTGCATTCTGGCACGTGGATGGACATCGGTACCCCGGAGCGCCTGCAGGACCTTGAATCGCTGTTGGCAGGCGAAGGAGCGAACTAGCATGCTCGCGAGCCTGCGCAATCGCAGCTACAAACAGGCCTTGCTCAGCCGGCTCGTCGGCAGTAATCCTGAGGTTTGCCTGCCAGCGGGCGGATCGACCGAACTGCGCTTCGGTGAGGCCCTGTTCGTTGTGATGGGGCGGCTAGCCAAGCTGGACGGCCGCGTGACAAAAGCAGAGATCGCCTTTGCGGATACGATGATGCAGAGATTGGGATACTGTTCCTCCCGTCGCGAACATGCCATCGCCTGTTTCGATCTTGGCAAGAATCTCCAGACCAATCTGCTGCATTTCCTGATACCGCTGGCGACTATTATTGGCACCCGCTCCGGCCTGGCCGAACAATTTCTGCGCATACAATGTCAGTTGGTCCAGATTAAGGGTGTTATAAATCCACCGGAGAAAATTGTCTTGCGCGAAGTAGCAGAGATTCTAGGTTTTGACAAATCCGAGTTGCTGGAAATCTGTGCCGCGTTGCGTCCTCCCGAGCCGAGTCGAATGCGACCGACAACGAGCTACTTGCGCGAAGCCTACGGTGTGTTGCAGCTCGAGCCTGACGTGGGCGATAGCGAAATCCGCAAGGCTTACCTCAAGCTGATGTCCCGCTACCACCCGGACAAACTCCGCCGCGGCAACCAGAGCGCAGACGCTGTGCGACAAGCCCAGGAACAGACCTTGGCTGTGCGTGCCGCCTACGAGGCTGTCTGCGGCTTCCGCAAGATTCGCGCCTGATCGCCCCCGCACGGGACAAGCCCACTCATTCCCTGTAAAATGCCCGCTCCTGCGGCTGCCAGAGGCCTGTCTGGTTACAGCCGCCACTACCGGATCGGAATTATGAAAGACTATTTGATTGCCCCCTCCATCCTGTCTGCCGACTTTGCCCGTCTCGGCGATGAGGTCACTGCTGTGTTGGATGCAGGTGCCGATGTGATTCACTTCGATGTCATGGACAATCACTATGTCCCTAACCTGACTATCGGTCCGATGGTGTGCAAGGCGCTGCGTGATCACAAGATCACCGCCCCAATCGATGTCCACCTGATGGTCACTCCGGTCGATCAACTCATCCTGGAATTTGCCAAGGCTGGCGCCAGCTATATCAGTTTTCATCCAGAGGCGACGCCGCATGCCGATCGCTCACTGCAGTTGGTGCGGGATCAGGGTTGCAAGTCTGGGCTGGTCTTTAACCCTGGTACGCCGGTGACCTGTCTCGAATACCTGATGGACAAGATCGATGTGATTCTGTTGATGTCGGTTAATCCGGGATTCGGAGGTCAGAAGTTCATTCCTTCCACGCTGAAAAAGCTGGAGAAAGTCCGCAAGATGATCGACGACAGCGGCCACCATATTCGGCTTGAGGTGGACGGCGGCGTGGGACTGGATAACATCAGGCAGATTGCCGATGCGGGCGCCGACATGTTTGTCGCAGGTTCCGCCATCTTCAACAGCGACAACTACGCCGAGACCATCGCTGCGATGCGTACCGCGTTAGGTCAGACCGCGAAAAACCATCACTGATGAATCAATCCGATTTCCGGCAACTGGCGGCTGAGGGATATAACCGGATTCCGCTGATTCGCGAGGTGCTCGCTGACACCGAGACCCCGCTGAGCATCTATCTCAAACTCGGCAAGGGTCGGCACAGTTATTTCTTCGAGTCTGTGCAGGGCGGAGAGAAGTGGGGCCGGTACTCCATCATCGGACTGCCTTGTCGTACGGTGATTCGTGCCGTGGCCGATCGCGTCACAGTAGAGACCGATGGTGCCGTGGTCGAAGAGACTGTGACCGGCGACCCCTTTGCCTTCATCGGCGTGTTCAAGTCCCGTTATCGGGTAGCCGAAGTGCCGGACAACAGTCGTTTTGCCGGTGGCCTGGTTGGCTATTTCGCCTATGACACCGTGCGTTACGTGGAGACCAGCATCGGACCGGCGCGAGGCAGGGATGAGATCGGTACACCGGACATTCTGCTGATGCTGTCAGAGGAAGTCGTTGTATTCGATAATCTGCGCGGCACCATCTCGTTCATCATCACTGTCGATCCATCCCAGACTGATAGTTATGAAGATGGGATGGCGCGACTGGACTTTCTCGAACAGCAATTGCTCAAGCCAGTGCCGCTGCCAGTGCTCGCCGCTGAACACCCGACCTTGGAAGCCGATTTTCGACAGCATTTTGCCAAGGCCGAATTCGAGGCCGCCGTGAACCGCATCAAGGACTACATCATCGCCGGCGACGTTATGCAGGTTGTACTGGCCCAACGCATGTCGGTCCCGTTCGCGGACGATCCTCTGAATGTCTATCGAGCCCTGCGCTTTCTGAACCCATCGCCCTATATGGTGTATTTCGATCTTGGTGATCATCATGTCGTCAGCGCCTCGCCGGAAATTCTGGCACGCGTGGAGGAAGGCAGGATTACCGTGCGACCCCTGGCCGGCACGCGCAAGCGGGGAGCGACTGAAGCTGAAGACCAGGCGCTGGAGCGGGAGTTACTGGCTGACGCGAAGGAGATCGCCGAACACCTGATGTTGATCGATCTCAGCCGTAACGACTCCGGACGGGTCTCGGTGACTGGTTCGGTCACGGTTCCGCGCAAAATGTTTGTCGAGCGTTATTCTCATGTGATGCATATCGCCTCGATTGTGGAGAGCGAGATGCGTCCAGACCGGAGCGCACTGGATGTGTTGCAGGCGACGCTGCCCGTGGGAACTCTGAGCGGTGCACCCAAGGTGCGGGCGATGGAGATCATCGATGAACTGGAGCCGGAGAAACGGGGCATCTACGGCGGTGCAATGGGGTATTTGGGCTGGAATGGCAACATGGACATGGCCATTGCCATTCGTACTGCCGTAATCAAGGCCGGTACGCTCTACGTGCAGGCTGGCGCCGGCGTCGTTGCCGACTCCGATCCGACGTCGGAGTGGGAAGAGACCCAAAACAAGGCGCGCGCCATCGTGCGGGCCGTACAGATGGCGAACCGTTCGCTCAAGGTTATCTGATCGATTGATCCTGCTTCGGCAGAGACTTGAATGCGTCCAGCGCCCGTGCCCGGGTCGCCTGCAGATCCACCATCGGCATAGGATAGGTATCCCCCAGCTTCACTCCAGCCCGGGTCAATTCCGCGGTAGGCGCCGCTGCTGGCGCATGGCAGTAGCGGGCCGGCAAAGCTGCCAGCTCCGGCACATACTGCTTGATATACGTTGCCGTCGGGTCAAATTTCTCCGACTGGGTGACGGGGTTGAAGATGCGGAAATAAGGGGCGGCATCGGCGCCACTACCGGCTACCCATTGCCAGCCACAGCTGTTATTGGCCAGATCGGCATCCACGAGACAATCCCAGAACCAGCGTGCTCCCTCCGACCAGTGCATCATCAGGTTCTTCACCAGAAAAGAGGCCACAATCATCCGCACCCGATTATGCATGTAGCCGGTTTGCCAGAGCTCACGCATGCCGGCGTCGACAATAGGAAAACCGGTTTTCCCCTGTTGCCAGAGTCGCAGCTGCTCGCCGTCTGTGCGCCAGGGAAAGGCATCGAACATGGGTCGCAGATTGGTATCGACCACGCGCGGAAAATGCAGCAGCAGCGAATAGGAAAACTCCCGCCAGATCAGCTCGCGCAGAAAATGCTCTGCCTCGCGCTCTGCACCGTCGGTGTGGGCGGCGCGCTCCACGTTCGAGAGCACCCGCTGCGGTGCGATTTCGCCAAAATGCAAATGGGGAGACAGGCGCGAGACGCTGCGCTGAGCAGGAAAGTCACGCCCGGTCTTGTATTGGCCCAGTCCCTGCTCGAGGAAGCGCTCCAGTTGTGCGTGCGCCCCGGCCTCGCCAGGGGTCCACGTGGTCTCCATGCCACCGGCCCAGTCGAGCGTCGGTAGCAGTCGCAGTGCGGCCAGCTTGTCTGCGGGTTGCGCGCACCCCACCAGCTCCGGTTTAGCCAGCGTAGCGTGTAAGCTGGGTAACAAGGTCAGGGCCTGTTTGTAAAAGGGCGTGAACACCTTGTAGGGAGAGCCATCGGGTTTCACGACCCTGCCCGGCTCAAACAGCAGTGAGCCATTATGGCTCCGTGCCTGAATGTTGCTACGTTTGAGCGACTCCTTCAGTGCGGTATCACGTTTGATGCGCCAGGGCTCATAACAACGATTCCATGTTACGAGTGAGGCCTTTTGCTCCGAGGCCAATTGCGGTAATAACTCTAGCGCATTACCTCGCAGTATCCACAGCTTGCCGTCCAACGCGCGATCGAGTGCAGACAGCGAATGGTGTAACCACCAGCGGCTGGCAGCGCCCCGACGCCAGGACCCGGCATTCTCGTCATCGAGGATGAAAACGGGGAGTACTTCCCCATGGGCAACGGCATCGGCCAGGGCAGGATTGTCCTGCAGGCGCAAGTCCTGGCGGAACCACATTATCGCGCGAGAAAGGGGCATGTAGCGGGTTACCGAAGTCGGGAAATATAAGCCGATAATACGCGCGAACAGGGTCTGCGGATCACTGACACGCCAAGACAGGACAGGTTGGGGCTGCTATGATTGGCGCTCCGAAAAATCGGCTACCGGCGGCGTGAGGAGTTACCCGTGTTACTGATGTTGGACAATTACGATTCGTTTACCTACAACGTCGTGCAATACCTGGGGGAACTGGGAGCCGACGTGCAGGTGTTTCGTAACGATGCGATTACGGTCGACGAGATTGCGGCGCTGCAACCCCAACAGATCGTCGTATCGCCGGGTCCCTGCACACCCAATGAAGCCGGCATCTCAATGGCCGTCATCCAGCACTTCGCGGGAAAGATCCCGCTGCTTGGCATTTGCCTCGGGCACCAGAGCATCGGACAGGTCTTTGGCGGCAAAGTCGTGCGAGCCGGCAAGGTCATGCACGGCAAGTTGTCTCGCATTCATCATAATGGCAACGGTGTATTTTCCGGTCTGCCGAGTCCGTTTACAGCGACCCGCTATCACTCACTCGTCATAGAACAGGCGAGCTTGCCTGCCGAGTTGGAGATGACGGCCTGGACGGAAACGGAAAACGGTGATGTGGAAGAGATCATGGGTGTCCGTCACAAGACTCTCGCCGTGGAAGGGGTACAGTTTCATCCGGAATCGATCCTGAGCGAACACGGCCATGCACTGCTCAGGAATTTTCTCGACGCCAGTGTCAGACAGGGAGACTGAACATGGATATCAGAACGGCGATCAAACAGGTTACGAGTGGCCGCGATCTGCAGCGAGACGAGATGATTGCGGTCATGCGGGACATCATGTCCGGTGCTACCACCGATGCCCAGAATGCCGGGTTCCTGGTCGGACTGCAGATGAAAGGCGTGAAGGCGACGGAGATCCTCGGGGGCGCCACGGTCATGCGTGAACTCGCGACACCGGTGCAGGTTACTTCACGCGACAAACTCGTGGACACCTGCGGCACCGGCGGTAGCGGATCGAACAAGTTTAATGTGTCTACTGCCTCGGCATTCGTTGCCGCTGCCGCTGGCGCAAAGGTCGCCAAACACGGCAATCGTGGTGCCACCAGCAAGAGTGGTAGCGCTGATGTGCTGGAGGCGGCAGGAGTCAATCTTGGCATGTCGGCTGCGGACGTCGGCCGAGCCATCGACACCATTGGGGTCGGGTTCATGTTCGCCCCGGCACACCACAGTGCCATGAAACACGTCATCACGGCGCGCAAGGAAATTGGCGTGCGCACCGTATTTAATCTGTTGGGGCCATTGACCAATCCGGCCTCGGCGCCGAATCAGGTCATGGGTGTTTTCGACAAGCAATGGATACCGGCATTATTGGAGGTGCTTCAGCAACTTGGCAGCCAGCATGTGCTGATCGTTGCGGCCGAGGATGGCCTCGATGAAATCAGCATTGCCGCAGCCACCCAGGTAGGCGAGTTGAAAGATGGTGTGATCTCTCACTATACGGTGACTCCGGAGGACTTCGGTATTCAGCGGCAAGCAACGATTGACATGTTGCGCATCGATAGCGCCGCTGCCAGTCTCGCTTTACTGAAACAGGCGCTGACCTATTCGCATCAGGCGGCGGGTGACATCGTCGCGCTCAATGCCGGAGCTGCAATCTATGCCGCGGGCATCACCAGTACCCTGGCTGCAGGCGTCGCACAGGCGCGAGCCGTTCTTGGCAGCGGTGCCGCCTTGGCCAAACTCGACGCACTGGTGAAGTTTTCCCAGTCTCTCAACTGACAGGAACAAAGTACACGTGTCCCAAGCTACCATATTGGAAACAATCATCGCGCATAAGGCAGAAGAAGTTGCGGCGGCGAGGCGCGTTGAGAGTCAGTCTGCGCTGGAGCGTCGTTTCCCGGTGAGCGCAGAGCATCGCGAGTTCCAGGGCGCATTGCGGAGCCAGATTTCGCAGCGCAAGCCAGCGGTCATTGCCGAGATCAAGAAAGCCTCTCCTTCGAAAGGCTTGATTCGCGCCGATTTTAACCCGGTACAACATGCGATTGATTATGAACTCAACGGTGCCACGTGCCTTTCAATACTCACCGATGAGAAGTTCTTTCAGGGCAAGATTGAATATCTGGTTCAGGCGCGCACCGCTTGCGGGCTGCCGGTCTTGCGCAAGGATTTCATGATTGATGAATACCAGATTGCCGAGTCACGGGCGATGGGGGCCGACTGTATCCTGCTTATTGTGGCGGCACTGCAGCAATCGCAGATGGAGTCACTTGCGTCTTATGCCTCGGCGATCGGACTCGATGTGCTTGTCGAGGTACATAATCAAGAGGAACTGGAGCGTGCGCTGGTATTGGAGACGGACCTGATCGGCATCAATAACCGCAACCTGCACACCTTCGAAACGAGTCTGCAGACTACGCTAGATCTGGTGGCCGGGATTCCAGAGGGGAAGCTGGTCATTACCGAGAGTGGTATCAATACGGTTGCAGACGTGCGACGCATGCTCGATAACGATATCTACGGGTTTCTTGTAGGAGAATCCTGCATGCGTTCTGACAAACCCGGTGACAAGCTGCGCGAGTTAATCTTCAGCCACGGGTAGTGCTTAGCGCGTGCCGAAGACGACGATTGTCTTGCCGAAGACGCTGATCAGTTCCTGTTCTTCCAGGGTTTTCAGAACCCGTCCTGCCATCTCCCGTGAACAATTCACGATGCGGCCGATCTCCTGACGGGTAATCTTTATCTGCATCCCGTCCGGATGCGTCATGGCATCCGGTTCCTTGCTCAGATCAATCAGCGTGCGCGCGATACGACCGGTCACATCATAGAAGGCGAGGTCGCCAACTTTGCGTGTAGTGTTACGCAGTCGATGTGCCATCTGCTGGCCGATAGTGAAGACGATTTTGGGATGCGCGCGGATATAGGAATTGAAGTTGGCGTAACTGATCTCGGCGATCTCGCAGGAGGTGCGGGCACGGCACCAGGCGCTGCGTTCTTCGGATTGTTCGAACAGGCCCATTTCGCCGAAGAAGTGGCCGGGGTTCAGATAGGCGATGATGACTTCCTTGCCATCGTCATCCTCGAGGATGACAGAGACCGAACCCTTGATGATGTAATACAGGGTGTCGCATTTATCGCCTTCGTAGATGATTGTCGCCCGGTTTGGATATCGCTTGCGATGACAATGGGACAGGAAATTATCCAGGTCCTGAATATGTGGCGTGATAGCCATGAGTGCCATGTAGTTAACTCCAGTTCGAGCCGTGTTAAAACGGACAAGGTGTACCACATTTCAGTTCGAAATGTGAGAATTCGGTCGCCTCAAGCCTCGGGTACTGCGCCTTTACTGTCCATGCACCCTGTGTGGTAAGCAGCAAATAGTCCTGTCGGGGTAACTGTGATAATCTTTACGCGCTTTCCGTTATTGAGTTGTATCGGATCAATCCCGTCAATTCTTAATGGAAAATATGTACCGATCAAGAGATTACTTTATGAAAGCGCGAATCAAATGGGTGGAAAATGTCATGTTTGTCGCCGAGTCCGGTACCGGTCATGCGATCGTGCTGGATGGGGCTCCCGAGAGTGGTGGCCGAAATCTCGGCATGCGACCGATGGAACTGGTCGCACTCGGTGTTGGCAGTTGTTCCTCCTATGATGTCGTTACCATCCTGAAGAAGGCGCGGCAACAAGTCACCAGTTGCGAGGCGGACATCACCGCCGAGCGCGTCGATGGCACACCAGCTGTCTTCAAGTCCATACATTTGCACTTTCGCGTCGCAGGCAAAGATCTGAGTGAGAAACAGGTCGAGCGAGCGATCGAGTTGTCGGCCGAAAAATATTGTTCGGCGTCGATCATGATGAAGAGTGCTGGGGTAGAAGTGACCCACGACTTCGAAATCGTACCCGAAGTCTGAGCTGAAACAGAAGCGATCGTGCGGGTCGATTTTCTACAGGCGGTAGGTCGTCTGTTTCATTAGCTGCGACATGGCCGACATCAACTGGCGTACTGGTGTCGGCAGTGCCGCACCGCCAGCCGCGCGCGCGGCTTCACCATGCTGGCGTTCATCGACAATCATCTGCTGAAGAATAGCCCTGCTCTTGCTGTCAGTATCCGGCAAGCGTTCCAGATGTTCCTCCAGATGTTTGCAGACCTGTTCCTCGGTTTCGGCGACGAAGCCAAGGCTCCATTTGTCGCCAGCGAGTCCGGCGGCGGCGCCGAGCCCGTAGGACAGCGCATACCAGAGAGGGTTTGTAAGGCTTGGGCGGCTGTCGAGTTCCTGCAAGCGTTCTTCGCACCACGCAAGATGGTCGACTTCTTCTGCGGCAGCCTTGTGCATGGACGCACGCACATCATCCAGTCGTGCGGTGCTGGCCTGTCCCTGATACAGGGCCTGGGCGCAGACTTCGCCGGTGTGATTGATGCGCATCAGGCCAGCGGCGTGACGTCTTGCAGTCGGCTCCAGTTCGGTCTCAGCAAGCGGTTCGGACGGTGACGGACGCTGTGCGCTCGACGTGCCCGGCACACAGGTGCGCAAGGCCTGATCAAATTGGATCAGACACTGGTCGAGAAAGCTGTAGGGTGAGGCTGGCTTCATGATAGGACTCGCAGGCCTAGCTATTCTCACGCGCGATCGCGCGATGTGCAATATCCTTGCGGTAAACCATGTCCTGCCAGTCGATGGCGGCTGCCAGGGCATAGGCCGCTTTCTGGGCCGCCGAGACGGTGTCGCCCAACGCGGTGGCGCACAGGACGCGGCCACCATTGGTGACAACCTTGCCATCTCGCAGCTGGGTGCCGGCATGGAACAGTTTCTGGTTGTTGGCCACCGGCGTGTCGAGACCGCTGATGACATCTCCCTTGCGGTAGGCATAGGGGTAACCACCGGCTGCCAGCACCACACCGACCGCGCAGCGTGGATCCCACTGTGCCTGGTGCTGGTCCAGTTTGCGCTCAAGGGCGGCCATGCAAAGTTCCGGCAGGTCTGATTGCAGTCGCATCATGACCGGCTGGGCTTCGGGGTCGCCGAAACGGCAGTTGAATTCGATGACATTGACCTCTCCAGTCGGCGAGATCATGAGTCCGGCGTAGAGGAAGCCGACATACTCGTTGCCGTCTTTCGCCATGCCATTCACCGTGGGCAGAATGACCTGGTCCATGATGCGCTTGTAGACTGTATCGGTGACTACCGGCGCCGGGGAATAGGCGCCCATGCCGCCGGTATTCGGACCGACGTCGCCGTCGTCCCGGGCCTTGTGATCCTGCGAGGTTGCCATGGGCAGGACGTGTTCCCCATCCACCATGGCGATAAAGCTCGCTTCCTCGCCCGTTAAAAACTCTTCAATCACGACCCGGCTGCCGGCCGCGCCGAACTTGTTGTCAGCCAGCATGTCATCGATGGTCGCAATCGCATCCTCACGAGTACTGGCGATAATGACACCCTTGCCGGCCGCGAGGCCATCGGCCTTGATCACAACCGGCAGGCGCTGGCGCGAGACGTAGTCGCGGGCGAGCTTCACGTCGGTAAAACTCTGGTAGGCTGCGGTTGGAATGCCATGTCGGCTCAGGAAATCCTTGGTAAAGGTTTTCGAGCCTTCGAGTTGGGCGGCGTTGCGTGACGGGCCGAAGCAGGGGAGCTGGCGCTCATTGAAGTAATCTACAATTCCGGCTACCAAAGGCGCCTCAGGTCCCACAATAGTAAGAGCTACTTCCGCGCGGTCGGCGAAATCGGCGAGAGCCTCAAAGTCCATGACATCGATATTGACGTTCTCGAGCTTGTTGTCGTGCGCGGTGCCGGCATTTCCGGGTGCGACAAAGACTTTCTCTACGTTGGCCGATTGCGCGGCACGCCAGGCCAGAGAATGTTCGCGTCCACCACTGCCGATTACCAAGAGTTTCATTGCAGAATCCTGTCGAGAGATTAGTGGCGGAAATGCCGGATGGAGGTGAAGACCATGGCGATGCCGGCTTCGTCTGCTGCCGCGATCACTTCTTCATCGCGCATGGAGCCACCGGGCTGAATGACGGAGGTGATACCGGCGGCAGCTGCCGCATCGATGCCATCGCGGAACGGGAAGAAGGCGTCAGAGGCCATGACTGATCCTGGAACCTCGAGCTTCTCGTCAGCCGCCTTGATACCGGCGATACGCGCGCTGTAGACGCGGCTCATCTGGCCGGCGCCGATGCCGATGGTCTGGTTGTTCTTGCAGTAGACGATCGCATTGGATTTGACGAATTGGGCGACGGTCCAGGCGAACAGCATGTCACGAATCTCGCCTTCCGTGGGTGCGCGCTTGCTCACTACTTTCAAGTCGTCGCGACTGATGACGTGAATGTCGCGATCCTGCACCAACAGTCCGCCATTGACGCGCTTGTAGTCAAGCCCGGGGGCACGTTCCTGCGCCCAGCTACCACAGCTCAGCACACGCACATTCTGCTTGGTTGCAGTGATCGCCAGGGCTTCCGGCGCGATCGATGGCGCAATGATGACTTCGGTAAATTGCTGTTCAACGATGCGTTTGGCGGTGGCGGCATCCAGTTCGCGGTTGAAGGCGATAATGCCGCCGAAGGCCGAGGTCGGATCAGTCTGGAAAGCCAATTCGTAGGCGCGCAGTGGTGACTCGGCAATAGCGACACCGCAGGGGTTCGCGTGTTTGACGATGACACAGGCCGGTTCGGCAAAGGATTTCACGCACTCAAGCGCGGCGTCGGTGTCGGCGATGTTGTTATACGACAACTCACGACCCTGAAGCTGCTCGGCGGTACTGATACTTGCCTCTGCCGGCGACTTCTCGACATAGAATGCCGCCTGCTGATGAGGATTCTCTCCGTAGCGCATGCCTTGTTTGTGATGAAACTGGGTGTTGAACGTGCGTGGAAATGTGCTCACTTCAGGCGCGAGACGTGCACCGAGATAATTGGCGATCGCACCGTCATAGGCGGCAGTGTGCTCAAAGGTCTTCACGGCCAGATCGAAACGCAAAGTTTGATCCAGACAGCAATCATGGGTCTGGAGGGCCGTCAGCACCGGGGCATAATCCGAGGGATTCACGACCACGGCGACAAAGCGGTTGTTCTTGGCAGCAGCGCGCAACATGGTGGGGCCACCAATATCGATATTTTCGATGGCAGTTGGCAAATCACAATCCGGTTTCGCTACTGTGGCCTCGAAGGGATAGAGATTCACCACGACAAGATCGATTGGCGGGATGCCATGTTCGGCCATCACTGCCTGATCCACATCGCGGCGAGCGAGAATGCCACCGTGCACCTTGGGATGCAGTGTTTTGACACGGCCATCCATCATTTCCGGAAATCCGGTGTATTCAGAAATCTCTATGGCAGGAATGCCTGCTCCTGCGAGCAGCTTGTAGGTACCACCAGTGGAGAGTATTTCGATGTTGAGTGCGTGCAGGGCTTGAGCGAAGGGGATAATGCCAGTCTTGTCGGAAACACTGATCAATGCCCGACGAATGGCAACAGGGCTAGCTGATGTCATAGTGAGTTATCGCGTAGAAGTTAAGGATTAACCAGTTATGCACCTGGCGTGCATTTCCAGACCACAGATCGGAGGTGTTCTATAGCAAACCGTACTGCTTTAATTTGGTGCGTAGCGTACCACGATTGAGGCCCAGCATGATAGACGCCTTGCTTTGGTTGTTGCCGGTGTAGCGCATCACGGCCTCTAGCAGAGGCACTTCAACTTCCGACATCACCATTTGGTACAGATCTGTTACCGGTTCGTTGTCCAGGTGCTGAAAATAGCGATGCAGCGCCTTCTCAACTTCGGTGCGCAGACTGTCTTCCTGTGGCTGCGACGGTTCGAGCTGGTCGGTGATTTGAAAACCGGTAAGAGAAGAGATTTCATCTAGCTTGTTCATGCTGCGATGGCCCCCGTGGAGACAGACAGGTTGTCATAGTATGCGTTGATTAACTCCAACTGCCCGGATGGAGAGTCGCAAAGATTGAAATGCTGCAGGAACTGTTTGCTGTTGGGAATCGGTTTCACATAACCGGCCACGTGCTTGCGTGCGTACCAGACACCTTTAACCTCGCCATAGAATTTATGCAGTTTTACCAGATGCTCGCAGATAATCTGGCGTTGTTGAGCATAAGAGGGCGCTGCCGGGAGTCGGCCAGAGCGCAGATATTCCTCAACTTCGGCGAAGATCCAGGGTCTGCCCTGGGCGGCACGACCGATCATGAGGCCGTCGGCGCCAGTTTGGGCCAGCACCGTGGCGGCCTTGCGCGGTGAATCGATGTCGCCATTGGCGATGACGGGTATCGACACCGCCTGTTTGATGGTGGCGATCGTGTCGTATTCGGCCTCACCGAGGAAGCGGCAGGCGCGCGTGCGACCGTGCACGGTGAGTAGCTGAATTCCGTTCGCCTCGGCGATGCGAGCCACCTCGACTCCATTGCGGGTTTGCGGGCACCAGCCGGTACGAATCTTCAGTGTCACCGGGACGGGCACCGCGGCAACCACGGCAGCAACGATGCGTTCAACCAGTGCCGTGTCGCGCAGCAGGGCAGAGCCGGCGTCTTTCTTCAGCACTTTTTTAGCGGGGCACCCCATGTTGATATCGATGGCATCGGCGCCTTGATCAACATTGAGTCGCGCTGCGTCTGCCATCTGCGCAGCATCGGCGCCGGCGATTTGCACAACCTGGGGAGAACTGATGCGTGGCTTGACCTGTTTAAGGCGATTGCGTTCGTTACTCCACAGTGTGGAATTGCAGGTCAACATTTCGCCGATTGTTAATGCCGCACCTTGTTCCGTGCAAATCTCGCGGAACGGTGTATCGCTTACTCCGACCATTGGTGCCAGGAATAAATTGTTGCGTAATTGATAGGGACCGATGTCAATCATTGCGGCAGTTTTATCGAAAAGGTTGGTTATCATAGCCAAGACGATTTTTCAGATAAAGGTATTTGTCCCCGTTTTTTGAATTAAGTCAGATTTTGAGTAGATTCGAATCACTCAGACCACCGCCACATGGCATCACATGCCATCACATGCCATGTAAAGAAGCTTCTCACTTCTTCTCAGTACAACGGCGCGCTTTACTGCGAGGCAGTGCTCGAGTTAGCGTTGACGAAAGGCGACAGTGTAGTTGAGTGCATCTGCACCGGGATCCATGATCTCGATGTCGACTTGCACCGGTGACATCACCGGCATCTCGGTAACATCCCGCAATCCCTCATCGAGATATTCTTCCGGTGCGAATTCGCGGAGGGCGATAACCGCGTTCGTGACTGAATTGAAGCTCAATATCAGGATTGGAAAGGGCTGTGGAAAGGCGGCTGTGTTGCGAAAGCTCAGTGACACGCTGAGCGCATCGGTACGCGTGGGATGACTGCGAACCTGTAAGTTATCGCTGCGAATAGCGGTGAGGTCCGTGAACGGTGGCAGTGTGCATTCCAGAAACTGGCACGCGGCCGCATAGAGGGGGCGCAAGCGGGGGAGTTGACTGTATTGCGGTAGTTGCTGCCAGAGCAACTGGGCGGCAAGTAATGCTCCGAGCAGCAGACAGCCCAGAGTCTGTAGCAGGCGTCGCCCCCAGCGCGACTCGCTGCCTGCCACGAGTACCACTGGCGGCAATAAGCGACTAATCGCCGAGCGGGTTTCCACCGGCAAAGCCTCCAGTGCGTCGTCGTCCTGGAAGCGGGCTTGCCGGGCCCGGGCGCGGATGGCTTCGGTGGAGTCATCGGTTGAATCATCGACCACGGTTGATGATGTCGGAGTTGCGTTCGTCGTCCCTTCGAAGGCTCTCTCGCGAGCCACGTCTGCAGAGTTATCCCTTTCCGGTTCGGCAGTACCCTCGGCGGTCCCATCGAAAGCTGCCGCCGAGCGTTTCCCTTCCTCAATGATATCGAGAGTGCTATCAAGAGTGCTATCAGGAGTGTTTTCCAGAGTTTCTTCACGATTTCTTGCTGGAGCTCCATCACGATTTCCTGCAAGCGTTGAAGCAGTCACTGCCTCTGTTGCTGCCTCTGTCGATGCCTCGGTTGGTAAGAGTGGATCGGAGTCGGCAACAGCGGCGCCAGGTTCGTCGCTGCTCGATGTGACTTCGGTGACAATCTCGAATGCGGTATAGCCGTCAGTACCGGCATCCTCGCCGATCGGATCGAAGTCTGTCGTCAGCGCGTGTGCCGGATTCGCGGTCTGGGGCATCGGCAATTCCGGGTCTAACTCGGCACCGGTTGCGGCTCTGGCCTGCGTCATCGCGGCGCGCTGGTCCCCTGGGGCAATGTCGACAGTTGCAAGGGTATCTCTCCCTATCGAGGGCTCAGTCTCGATATTTTCTGGTTCATCGTCGGCAAGATCGAAATACACCTCATCCACTAAGTCTTCTGCAAAGGCAGTGGAGAAATCTTCATGAGCTACTGGCGCAGAATCCTGCTCTGCCGTCAGCGACTGGCGCGTGAGAAACACCGAGGGATCGAAATAATCGGTGGGGCTATTGCCAACGAACACAGAGGAATCTGCTTCATCGTCGATATCGCTGTCTATGCGGCTGAGGAAATGTTCAGCAGCAGTGAACACTGTGAGACAGGCGCCGCAACGTACTCTGCCCGCTGCCGACTGCAAGACCCTGGCACTGGTGTGAAAGGAGGATTCGCAACCGGGACATTGAGTGACGTGAAAAGCCATACGAATTCTACGTTGAGCTGGAAGAGTCTGAGTGACAATGATTGTAGGGGAATCACCCTACCTTGCCTACTCGAATTGCCTGTTCGAATCGCCTGCTCGAATTATCGGCTCAGGATTTACGAAGGCCGCTGAGTCGCACCCATTGCTGCTGCTCGAAAGGAGCCTGCATCTCAAACCAGGGGGTGTAGGCGGATAGCACGGCGGAGGCCTGTTCACTTAGCAGTCCCGATAATACGAGTTGCCCGCCAGGTTTGACGAGCGTGGCGAAATGAGAAGCCAGTTCAATCAGGGGTTCGGCGAGAATATTTGCAAGCAGGATATCAGCCTGTAGTGCTGGAACAGCTTGCGGCAGAAAGGTGAGCAGATCCTGTTCAGCAATATGATTGCGCTCGGCATTATCGCGGGTGGCGACGAGTGCCTGTGGATCATTGTCGACGCCAATGACTCGTGCTGCACCCAGCAACGCGCTGGCAAGTGCCAGGATGCCGGAGCCACAGCCGTAGTCGATCACGAGCTTTTCCTGCAGGTCCATGCCGTCAAGCCACGTCAGACACATGCCGGTAGTGGGGTGGCTGCCGCTGCCAAAGGCGAGGCCCGGATCGAGGATGATGTTCACTGCCGACGGATTCGGTGGCTCCTGCCAGCTCGGGCAGATCCACAGCCGCTCGCCGAATTGCATGGCATGGAAGTCGTCCATGCAGGCACGTTCCCAGGCCTGGTCCTCGAGGATGTCGATTTTCAGTGTGTGGCGATTGAGTATCGCTGGATTCTGTTGCAACCATTCGAGCAAGTCGTGCAGATCGGCATCGGCCTCAAACAATGACAACAAGATCGATTCATCCCATAAAGGAGTGCTACCTGGCTCCTTTTGGAATACTGGTTGGTCTTTTGCATCGAGATAGGTAACGGAAACCGCGCCCTGTTCTAGGAGCTGTTGTTCCAGAAAATCAATAGTTCCGGATTGCACCTGGAGTCTGAGTTGTTGCCACGCCATGGAGAGTTATCAGGCCTGTCGCCTGGCCGGAAATGCCGGCTCAGGCCTTCAGTTTGTGTTCCAGATAATGGATGTTAACGCCGCCTTTCTGAAATTCGGTATCACGTACCAGATCGCGGTGCAGGGGAATATTCGTGCGAATGCCGTCCACAAGCAGTTCATCCAGAGCGATGTGAGTGCGTGTGAGCGCCTGTTTGCGACTCTCGCCATAACAGATCAGCTTGCCGATCAGGGAATCGTAGTAAGGTGGCACAATATAGCCACTGTACAGGTGCGAATCGACCCGCACACCGGGCCCGCCGGGGGCATGGAACAGGTTGACCTTACCGGGGCAGGGCAGGAAGGTGGTCGGATCTTCCGCATTGATTCGACATTCGAAGGCATGCCCGCGAATCACGATGTCATCCTGGGTAATCGACAGTGGCAGGCCGCTGGCGATGCGCAGTTGTTCCCGCACGATGTCCACACCGGTGACCATTTCCGTCACGGGATGTTCGACCTGCACGCGGGTGTTCATCTCAATGAAGTAGAAGCGCTCGTCCTGATACAGGAATTCCAGCGTGCCGGCGCCACGGTATTTCATCAACTTGCACGCGTTGATACAGGTGGCCAGCACCTCGGCACGAACTGCATCGGGAATGCCTGGTGCCGGTGCCTCTTCCAGCACTTTCTGATGACGTCGCTGCAGCGAGCAGTCGCGGTCGCCGAGATGCACCGCATTGCCCTTGCCGTCGCCGATGACCTGAATTTCCACGTGCCGGGGGTTCTCGAGGAACTTCTCGAGATAAACTACACCGCTACCAAAAAAGGATTTGGCTTCCGACTGCGTGACGTAAATAGCCTTCAGCAGGGCAGCTTCGTTGTGCACGACGCGCATGCCGCGGCCTCCGCCACCGGCGGCGGCCTTGATGATAACCGGATAGCCGATGTCCCTGGCGAGTTGCAGTGTGCGTTCCTTGTCGTCATCGAGAGGGCCATTTGATCCTGGGACGGTGGGTACGCCGGCCTTGCGCATGACGTCGATCGCCGACACCTTGTCGCCCATGAGTCGAATGGTTTCGGCAGTCGGCCCGATGAAGATGAAGCCGCTCTTCTCTACCTGCTCCGCAAAATCGGCGTTCTCGGACAGAAATCCATAACCAGGGTGAACGGCATCGGCGTCAGTCACTTCCATGGCACTGATCAGAGAGGGGATATTGAGATAACTCTGTGTCGGGCTCGGTGGTCCGATGCAGACCGACTCATCGGCCAGTCGCACGTGCATCAGGTCGCGGTCGGCCGTCGAATGCACGGCTACCGTCTTGATTCCCAATTCTTTACAGGCGCGCAGAACTCGCAGTGCGATCTCTCCGCGGTTGGCGATAACAACTTTTTCAAGCATGCCGAATGTTCCTGGATTTACGTTGTTGTGCGGCGAACAGGGTTAAACGATGGTGATGAGAGGCTGATCAAATTCGACTGGTTCGCCATCTTCGACGAGGATGGCCTCGACGACGCCGGCGTGATCGGCTTCGATCTGGTTCATCATCTTCATCGCTTCCACGATGCAGACGACGTCACCGACTTTTACATGTTGACCGACTTCGACAAACGGCGGTGAAGAGGGGGATGGTGAGCGATAGAACGTGCCGACCATCGGGGATTGGATCACATTGCCTTTCATCGCAGCCGGTTCCTTCTGGGCTGCAGCGGGTGCCGGCGCGGCAGCGGCCGGTGCGGGGGCTGCCGCTAGAGCCGGGGCGGGCGCAGTCTGATACATGATCGGCGCCGGTGATTGGGAAGAACCACGGCTAATGCGTACAGACTCCTCGCCTTCCTTGATCTCGATCTCGGCAATATCGGAAGCTTCCAGCAATTCGATCAGTTTTTTGACTTTTCTAATATCCATTTTTGTTTCTCACCACGATTAGTTTGATGCCAGTTTTTTGCAGGCGGCCTGCAAGGCCAGCTCATAGCCCTGGGCGCCGAGTCCCACGATCACGCCCACGGCGATATCGGAGAAATAGGATTTGTGTCGAAAGGCTTCGCGACTGTGCAGGTTGGACAGATGCACCTCGATGAAGGGAATCTCACTCGCGAGAATCGCGTCGCGCAAGGCGATGCTGGTATGCGTGAAGCCGCCGAAGTTGACGAGCATGAAGGCGGTGCCGTCTGTGCGTGCCAGATGCAGTCGCGCAATGAGGTCGGCCTCGGAGTTGCTCTGCAACGCGCTGAAGGTATGGCCGGCGTCGGTGCATTGGGCAGACAACCGGGCATTGATATCGTCCAGAGTGTCGTAGCCGTAGATATGCGGCTCCCGTTGCCCGAGCAGGTTCAGATTGGGCCCGTGTAGAGCCAGAATTGATGCCATGAGCGTGTTCCCGGTCTCGCAGGGTCCCGCAGGGGCGGAGCGCCGTTCGACCTGTTTGCTTATTTTCGCGGCATTTTCTCAGAAATTAACCGGTATTACACCCATAATCTGCAGTACGGGAACCGATTCAGGGGCTTAACGGGAATTCCTGGCGCTGGGGAGGGTAGCAGAATCCCCATTCCGCACAGCCCTGATACTGAATAATGAGGATGGCGCCATTGAAGTCAGAAGCAGGGAGGCTGACATCGGCCTTGACTGAGCCGTAATAGGCTTCGATCTCGCCGAAGAACTGGTCGGTCTTGTGCTCGCCTTCCGGCAATTCGAAGGTAATGGGTGTACTCTCCGCATCGGCGTGCAATTGCAGGCTGAATTCGAAGGCATGACGGTAGAGGTAATGCCCCGGTGCGATATCCCAGGTCACACGCAGCCGCTCCGGGTTGAGAATGCTGACATAGTAGGGGAAGGCCTGTTCCAGCGGCACCGGCTCGTTGCGCAGGGCAGCGTCAAGGCCTATTCCCTTGCGTGGAGTGCCATCGAACTGCCCCAGACCCATCTGGGACATCAGCAGGCCAAGCAACAGCACAGAAGTCTTCAGAAGTTTAGGCATACACCAGACGACCCGCAGCTGCGGGATTTTCATTCCACTGACCCACGAGCGGGGTCTAGCCCTCGTAGCGGTCAAACACGAGGCAGGCATTGGTGCCGCCGAAGCCGAAACTGTTCGACATAATGCGATTCAGGCGGACATTGTCGTGCCGTGTCAGCGCAATCGGCAGCCCCTCGGCGGCAGGATCAAGAGTGGTGATATTCGCTGAAGCGGCGATGAAGTTGTGTTCCATCATCAGCAGGGAATAGATCGCTTCCTGGGCGCCGGCAGCGCCAAGCGAGTGTCCGGTCAGGGATTTCGTGGAATTGATTACAGGCACCTGGTCCGCAAACACCTTGCGAATGGAGTTCAGCTCGGAGACATCACCGGCCGGGGTGCTGGTGCCGTGAGTATTAATGTAATCGACCGGGCCTTCCAGGTTCGACAGCGCCATTTGCATGGCGCGCATACCGCCTTCGCCCGAGGGTGCGACCATGTCGTAGCCATCGGATGTGGCTGCGTAGCCTGTCAGCTCCGCATATATTTTCGCGCCCCGTGCAATTGCATGATCCAGCGCCTCAATGACGAGTATAGCCCCGCCGCCGGCAATCACGAATCCATCCCGATCGGCATCGAAGGCGCGTGACGCCTTGTCAGGAGTGTCGTTGTATTTCGTGGAGAGCGCTCCCATGGCATCAAACATATGGGACATTGACCAGTGCTCGGATTCGCCGCCGCCGGCAAACACAAGGTCTTGCTTGCCGAGTTGAATCAATTCTGCCGCGTGTCCGATGCAGTGTGCACTGGTCGCGCAGGCAGAGGAGATGGAGTAGTTCACGCCCTTGATCTTGAATGGTGTGGCGAGGCAGGCCGAGACCGAACTGCTCATTGTACGCGGCACCCGATAAGGTCCGACTTTCTTCACGCCCTTCTCGCGAGCGATGTCCGTTGACTCGAGCTGATCTTTGGGGGAGCCGCCACCAGAGCCGACAACGAGTCCGGTACGCACATTGGAGATCACATCTTCCCCGAGGCCGGCATCGGTGATCGCCTGCTGCATCGCGATATAACTGTAGGCCGAGGCATCTCCCATGAAACGCATGATCTTGCGATCGATCATCGCCTCTGCGTCAATCTGTACGCTGCCGCTGATCTGGCTGCGCATGCCGACTTCCGCATACTCCGGATTGAAGCGAATACCACTGCGACCGCTCTGAAGGGACTCCAGAACAGTTGTCTTGTCGTTGCCTAGGCAGGAAACGATACCTATACCGGAAACTACAACGCGCCGCATATATCTACCTAAACTGGGTTGAACGTCTGTTCGGGAGTGAACAAGCCTACTTTGAGACTCTTGGTCGTGTAAATAGTATTGCCATCCACCGACACACTGCCATCGGCGATGCCCATGACAAGTTTGCGATCGATAACCCGACTGATGTCGAGTTCATACACGACTTTTTTCGCTGTTGGTAAAATTTCCCCGGTAAACTTCACTTCGCCGGCGCCGAGGGCGCGACCTTTGCCGGGGCGGCCGGTCCAACCAAGATAGAAGCCAACCAGTTGCCACAAAGCATCCAGACCCAGGCAGCCGGGCATGACAGGGTCGCCGGGGAAGTGGCACTCGAAGAACCAAAGATCGGGTTTGATGTCCAGCTCTGCGATAATCTGGCCGCGACCAAATGCGCCGCCATCATCATTGATACTGACAATGCGATCGAGCATCAGCATATTGCCGACTGGCAGGCGGGCATTGCCCGGACCAAAGAGTTTGCCGTAGCCGCAGTCGATCAACTCCTGCAACTCATAAGCGCTCTTCGGAACAAAACTGTCATTCCTTGGTTTCATAAAACGGGCTGTCCCTACAGCACGATCCTGACAAAGCTTGCGATATTATCGCGCCATGTCCAAATAATCGATAATAAATTGCGCAATTCACCCTCAGTCTGATCTGAAACAGCATCCTTCATTATCAAATAGATCAATAATTTGCTAAGGTTGCTGCCTGTTTTACGAGGCAACTGATAAATGCTGATACCGGTAATCATGGCAGGTGGCGTGGGGTCCCGATTGTGGCCCGCTTCCAGGGCGCTGCTGCCCAAACAATTTATCCGTTTTCCCGGTCGCTCTGCCTCATTATTCCAGGAAAGCGTGAGCCGGGTGCGGGGGTTCGCGGATATTTCCGCGCCCCTGGTGTTGTGCAATTTCGAGCATCGTTTCCTGGTGGCTGAGCAATTACGAGAATTGGAGATCACTGACAGTTCAATTCTGCTGGAGCCCGTCGGGCGCAGCACGGCACCTGCAGTCGCCATGGCAGCATTGAGCGCACTGGCGCGAGATGAAAATGCCGTGTTGCTCATACAAACGGCGGATCATGTGTTGCCGGATGTTGCGGCTTTTCAAAAGGCTGTAGTAGAAGGTGTTGCACTCGCACGCGATGGCATGCTCGTCACGTTTGGAATAGTGCCAGGTAGCCCAGAAACGGGCTATGGCTATATTGAGCAGGGTGACACGATTGAAGGGCGCGCGGCGAAACATGTCGCACGCTTTGTCGAAAAGCCCGATCGTGCCACGGCGGAAGCGTATCTGGCTAGCGGCAGGTTTCTCTGGAATAGCGGCATGTTTCTGTTTGGCGCGGCCCGGTATCTGCAGGAACTGGAGCAGCACGCTCCGGACATCGTTGCCGCCTGCAAGGCAGCTCATGCCGCGCTGGTCGTTGGGCCCGATTTTCAGACTATTCCTGAACCGCTGTTTGCCGCCTGCCGCAGTGATTCGATCGACTATGCCGTGATGGAGAAGACGGCATCGGCGGCCGTAGTGGCGCTGGATGCCGGCTGGAATGATTTGGGTTCGTGGGATGCCCTGTGGGCAACCGGTGCCAAAGATAGCGATGGCAATGTGATCAGCGGCGATGTGCTGACGGAGGCGGTCTCCAACAGCTACATTCAGTCGCAATCGCGGCTTGTCGCCGCGGTGGGCTTGCAGGATACGGTCGTCGTCGAAACCGCCGATGCCGTGCTGGTGGCTCAGCGTGACCGGGTGCAGGCGGTAAAACACATCGTCGCGGCTCTGGAAGCCGGGTCACGTTCGGAGTCCAGTCTGCATCGCCGCGTCGACCGTCCCTGGGGCTCTTATGAATCGCTAGCCAGTGGTAATGGCTTTCAGGTCAAGCACATCGTCGTCAAGCCTGGCGCTGCTCTCTCACTGCAGATGCATCATCGCCGTGCCGAACACTGGACCGTCATTCGCGGCACCGGACTCGTGCGCTGCGACGCCCGGGAGTTCGAGTTG
>Ga0222714_10000416_pt1 | contig 49449 bp, 56 predicted proteins | sample C33_3DmetaG_FD_165048 | JGI IMG/M metagenome (GOLD analysis project Ga0222714, IMG submission 165048) | Estuarine water microbial communities from San Francisco Bay, California, United States - C33_3D | ecosystem: Environmental > Aquatic > Marine > Unclassified | place: USA: California... | reverse complement strand
TAATTTTAATGGTAAATTACAACCACCAGTAGATAAAGAAGGTAATAAAGGATTTGGGTTAGAATATGTAGGAGAAGTGGAGTTGGGTGACATTGCATCTTCTGAACATTTTAAGGATTTTCTTTATGCACATTTAGAACGTGGTTATCCTACATTTGACGATATTTTAGATTCTATATTGGAGGAAGAAAGAGATGGTTGGAAGAACTCACAATATAATTATTTTTTACCAGAAGAATGTATATCAATAAATACCGATAGACATTTTAGATATGGTGGTGCGGGAGATATTGATTGGGGATACTTTAATGAAATTTTAAACGATAAGTTATCTTATTATTAAAAAAATTTGTATATTTATAGAATATGAGAACAAAAGATAAAAGAAACAATATAAAAAAGGTTAACCTTTTAATGGAGATGAGGGGTCATTTAATAAATGAAACACCACCTTATTATCCTGAAATGGGAGAACCTGTTGTTGCACCAAAAGCACAACATGGTTATTTAGAAGGTGATTCACCAGAATTATTGGGAAAAGAGGTTTGGTTTCACACAAACAGACATAATATAATGCACAATAAGAATGGTGCGTTTGGGGTCTATGGTAGAACTAAAAGTGGGAGAAAACATAGTACTCCCGGTATTATAGGTTATACAAATGATTTATTAATAGGTGGGAATATTAATTTTGATATTAGTCCCGGATATCATAACATTATGAGAACTACTAAAGACGCTGGCGAAATGTCAAAACGTTCACAAGTTGTTGGTGTTGGTGGTGTGGTACAAGAACTACCCGATGATCCTGTAACATTAAAAGATATGGCGGAAGAAATAAAGTATAATCCTTTTATTTCTGATTTCTTTCATACTGCGGATGGGACACATAAAGTATTGGGTGCGGAGTTTGTGTACGCAGAATATCGTCCAGATGGAAGTTACTCCCTACACGCAATTAATCCTGTTTTAGAACCATTTAAAATGGGAGAATACAACCCTATGTAATATGGACGCAGAAAGTAGATTTGTTGATAAGGTAGTTAGTAGGTTAAATCAAAGATTTAATAAAGAGAAATGGCCTAAAAAAGAAATGAACTTATTCAATTCAGTATTAGATTTATCAATGGACTATGTTAGTGATGAAATTGAGAAATATGGTATAGAAGAAAACAGTGATTTATATTATAAAATAGTTAGAAGATGGATTAGGGATAATTATGGTAATGGTAAATTGGCGTTACCTGGTGATAGAATAAGACTAATAAAAATGACAGACGATCCTAACCCCATTGAACCAAATACTACAGGAACAGTTAAAAAAGTAAGTACTGTTTATATGTTCGGTGAAGATCATTTAGACGTTCAATGGGACAATGGTAGGACACTGAGTCTATTAGTGGGTACGGATGAGTTTGAGGTTATTGAACCAGATAATACTTCTTCATTTACACAATAATGAAAAATATAATAAAGAAAATATTAAAAGAGGAAAGTGAGGGTATGGGTAAAATGTCCAAACTAAAAAAGATGAGACATAGTCCTATAAGACATTTTGCGACATGGGATGATGAAAATAGAGAATTTATATGGAAACCATCTACTGAACCAGAAGTTATGGAATGGATAACTAAAGAAGTTAAACGCGAAATAAGACCTTTACTAAGTCCAATTGGTGTTGGTAAGTTACAAATAGTAGGGTTTGAGTTACCTTTTTACGATAAACCAGTGAACTCAGAATTATTTAGTCAAGTAGATGTACAAAATGTTAACACTAAAGAAGAGTTGGCTTCATTACATTCAGTGGGGTTGGTTGATGGGTTTATTAATATGATGTATGACGATTATGAATTGACTGATGAACTATCAATAATAGAACAGTATAAAAAATTGGCAAAATTTTGTAAAATTATGGCGGATCACCATAAACAAGAACATTTTTGGAAACACTAAATGAAAAGATTAATTAGGAAAATATTAAAAGAAGAGTTAGAAGTAGTTGATAAAAAATTCTGCGACAAGGTTGTGAACAGACTTTTATCTGATGTTTATTTGGAAAACAATAAAAACCGACAGATGTCTTTTGGTAGTGTTGGGGAATTAATGGATATGGGTATATTAGAATCTGAAATGGATGAAGTAATACACAACGATAAAGTTTTTCAAAAATTAGGTTGGTGGTATAGTGTTGATGAAGAAGATCCGTATGATGAAGGAGAATATTATCGTATAGATAAACCTAATGATTTTTATAGTTATGATGAATTTCAGTTAGAAGTGTTATATGATTGGTTACATAGTTTAGTGGATCAAGATATAATAGGGTATGACGAGAATTCGGGTGAATATGGGGAATGGATATTACCGCAAAAAGATTTAAATATGAAAATCAAACATATACCATATTTTTTATGTCCAATAAGATATAACTTTGTTAGTGATTCATACAGTCATCTATGTAAAAGTAATTCTAGTGATAGGTTGAAAATAATGGATTCACTAAATAAGTCTTATGGGATTGGGGATACTGACATGTATGAATATATATTAGATTCATTTTATAGTAAGTTACCAGAAAGACTCTCAGAGTTAGGTTTGGATAATTATGATGAATCCCCAACGATAAAAAAATTAAATGAGTCAGTTATTGATGATTTTATTGAATTTGGTAGGGGAGAATTATCTTTAGGTGATGACTTTAGAGTTAATTTAACAAGTAATGGAGACGATATTGAGACTCTTGCGAGTTATGATATGATAGATGGAGAAATAAACGTTCTAACAAAGGGTAGGGCGATACCTGATATTATCAGATCTATTGCACATGAAATGGTTCATCACAAACAAAATAGTAGAGGAGATTTAAGGGGTAACCCAGAAGAGGGTGAGGATGGTTCTCCTTGGGAGGATGAAGCAAACTCCAAAGCGGGAGTGTTAGTTAGAAAATTTGGGAAAATTAATCCAGAGATTTATGATCTGTAAACTTTATTTCCTACAGATATATTATTAGATTCACAAAAACCTTCATTAACTTCTAAGTTGCCGTCAGATTCTACAGATGGTTGTATAGAAGTTTCATCGTGTGGTAACGCTTTTTGAATGTCCACTATTTTATCTCCATTAATAAAGACCATTTCTATTGGGAAATTAACATTCTTCATCCAAAAACCACCATCAACATAATCATAAAACATACCACAATTATCACATAGACTATCTCTGTACATTAACCCAGTCATTTTTTCTTCATCCGTAGATGGTACCTCACAATCGACAACCACTTCTTCACCGTTAGTGTTAGTAATAGTTAACACACAAGATTCTTTAAATGGTGCAGAAACATCTTTTAATATTAAATCTAATAATTTCATATCAATAAATATTGACATTATTACAAAATTTCATTAATATTAAAATATAAAAATTTACATTATGCCAAAAAGTAGACACAGAAAAAACCAAAAACAAAAATCAAAGATTAGAACAGAAAGAATTAAGTCTGAGCAAAAGAGAGTTCAAAAATTATTTCAAGAAGAGTTTATGAAAGAAATAGAAAAACTCAGAAATCGACAAATGGAAATAGAGGAGGTAGAAGTACAAGAAAAAACCGATGATTAATCCTCATCGGTTTTATATCCCCAACCATCTATATCGTTAGAAAGTACAACACCCATTTTTTCTTCTTTAGAATATATTACCTTACAGAAGTATCTATCATAGGTATTCACATAGTAATTAATTTTAGTCTTTCCTTTTTTTATTTTTAAAGTAAAGACACCTTCCGTTTTTTCCTTATTGATTTTACGTTTTTTTATCCTTAACACATCATAAACCTCCATAGTTTTAGATCGAAGGTTAATTGCTGTAACTTTTTTATTTTCAAAATCAAAAAAATACTTTAAAAATTTATCATTTTCTGAAAATATTAAAGTATCCACTGATTTTTGAAACTTATTCATATTTTTAACTTCATCGAGGTAATAAACTTCTGTAGAAGAACTAGATAATGATATCCCCCTTCTTATATCCCCATATCTATCTGCAGAATACCAAGGAAACTTACCGTCCCATTTTGTTTGAGAAAATGTCGTTAAACTAGTTAAAACTATTGTTATTAATATTAAAATGTATTTTTTCATAAAACAAATATAATAATAAAATTTGGATTGCACAAACTTTTTATAAAAAAAATATATTTATATAGTATGAAAATAAGAATTACAGAATCACAACTAAAAAGAGTACTTAATGAAGTAGGTGGATATGATGATAAAGATATTATGAATATACACGCACAAAGTGTGCAATCACCTTTATTACAAACATTAGCAACTACAGTAGAAATACTTAATACATTTATAGAAATGTCTATGAGTGGTAAATTAGAAAATAAACAAATGATAACTAATTTTATTTCTAATTTAACCCATAAATTAAATATTGATATTGATATGATCAATAATTTAGAAAATGAAATTTATTTAGATAATGACTTTAAAAATTTAATAGGTGACTATAAATTAGTATTAAAGAAGTTACAAAACTATTTAAGATTATTATACTCTGGGGATACTGGGTTATCATATGATATGACTAAACAAGAATTAGTTATGTCTATTTTAAATCAGATAGAAAGTATGCAGGATATGATATCTAAGATGTCTAAGATGTTTGGAACTGTACATAATAGGTATAGAAATAGATTAGGTATAAACTAATAATAACGTTTTTAAAAAATAAAAATTATGAATAACGAACAAAAAGCACAATTATACCATTCTTTGTTGTTGAGACATGACAAATTAGATGGTCAAATCTCAGACATTAAGTCAGAAGCTGCGGGATCAGAACTAAATGATACCCAAAAGGCTAAAGTACAACTTTTAGAACAACAGAAGGAGGAATTGGTAAGACAGGCTATCTCTCTTATGAATTCTTAATATGTCATTAAAGAAGAATATACGAAAAATTTTAAACGAAGAAAACCTAACCCCTAATGCACAAAATAAATTTGCATTAGGGGTTTTAAAGTTTTCATATAGACGTATATATAACTACATTAATTCTTTAGAAAATAGGGATGTTAAAGATTGGCCGGGTGAAACATTAGATGATTTTATCTCTAGACTAAGTAACGAAATAAAAAAAGATGTCGATGATGTTTTACAAATCCTTTTTAATGGTGTAGGTGAAGTAGAAAATCCATTATTAAAAGGTTTTTATACTGAAGAAACTATTAAATGGTTATATGAGTTTATAATAAACTATAAAAATGGTGGTAAGAAAATAGAGGTTGCAGATGTAATATTAGAAAAAGAATTTTGGTCGTATGTAAACGATAATATTTTCCTTTGTGATGATAATTTTTTTGAGTTTGTATGGGATAATTACTTTGTTAAAACTAATCAATGGAGTGAGGGATTAAAAGATAGGATGTGGGAAGATATTTTACCCGAAGTTGTGGAAAAGATGGAAGATGAAGAATGGCAAGAGGAAAATGGTGTAACTTTTGATGGGTTAGATAGGGAAAAATCTTACTTTTATTCATATTGGCATTACCCTATAGATTCTTTAGGATGGAATAGGGGTGATTTGTGTGAGTATTATAAAGATATTTTAGAAATGGGTGGTGGAGATAAACTATATGGTATTTTGAAATTTTATAAGACACCTAAAATTCAAAAAGTCTTTGTTGATGGTCAGTTTTACATTATTATCCATAAAGGATTATTTCTTTAACCTTTTTATTCTTCTTAATGCGTTTCTGGACTCATTTGTTATCTTAGATCCTTTATCTAAGTTCTCCGTATAGTGAATAAATCGTAAATTTTTGATGTTTCCAATCCTCTCTGGTGGTATTTTGTCTTTATACCCCATAGAAATGGGATAAATATGATCAATATGGTAGTTTTTCCACCCTCTTTTGTCAGAATTTTCTAAAATATACAAAGGTTGTTGTTCTGTAACCTCCCAAACCATCGCATAATACAATTTTTTCTCTAAATCTTTAATATTTTTGATTTTTTGTTTGATTTTAGGGTATTTTTTTGTAATTTTACGTATTAAATACTTTAATTTGTTGTTTTTTGTCGAATCTGTTGACAAATTACTAGTTTTTAAACGTTTTTTCTTACTTTTATTGTTTTTTAATGGTAATTTCATATATTTATAAATATGAAAATTATAATTACAGAAAGACAATTAAGAAAAATAATTTTAGAAAGTGAGTCTCCATGTCCAAATGGTGAAAAAGAAGATAAATTAATTACTTTGGAGGATATAGAAGAGGGTAAAACATTGGAATTGGGTTATTGTAATGGATCTAGTAATTCTGCAATAGTATTTGTACAGAAAAAATTAAAATCTGCTGGTAATTTAAAATGGGATGGTAAAATGGGTTACTTTGGTGAAAAGACTTTAGAGGCACTTTGTGATTTTTTAGGATATGAAGAATGTGAAAAAACTATTAAAGTAGGTAAAAACGCAATTAAAAAATTAAAAGAAGAAAAAGAAGAAAAAGAAGGTAATACTCCCGAATCTTTATTTAATAAACTAACTAAAAGTGAAAAAATAATTGTTTGTACACTTATTGGTGAGGCGGGAGGTGAATCTGATTACCAAAAAGGTATGCAAGCAGTAGCGAACGTACTTAGAAATAGAGCAGAAAGCAATCATTTAAGTAAAGGTACTACTGTAACTTCACAGGCATTAGCTAATAAACAATTTTCTATGTGGAATAAATATAATAGTGGTAAAGAAACTTTAGAAGATGTTTATAAAAAATATATTAATCATGATAAAATGGAAATTGCAATTAGTATTGCAAAATCTATAGACTCTATTAAAGATATAACAAAAGGAGCTAATTATTATTATGCAAATTATGTAACACCTAACTGGACAAAAGAAAGTGATACGACCACTTGGAAAAAAACTGTGACTATTGGTAACCATATATTTGGTAATGTGGTCAAGAAAAAAAATAAATAAATTTTTAATAAAAACGATATATTTATATAATAAAAATTAAATTATGAAATACATTATTTCTGAAAATCAGTATAAGATTTTATTAAGAGAAGATAGGGTTGATTATCTAAGAAACCAAAATGTTATTAGTCAGGAGATTTTAGATCAAGCAGTGGAAGGTGAAAACGAAAGAGAGGATGAAAGACCAGAAGGTGGCGGTAGACGTAGAGGAACTACTGTAGAACCTATTGAAAATCATGAGGGTATTGATATCGCATATATTGTAACGAATAGGAACAATAAACAATCTATTAAATTAACGGAACCAATATTTCAAGATATAGTCGATGCGGATCCATCAAGTAACAAACAATATGTGCAGTGGATGATTCAGGTATTCTTAAATCACATTAAAGATGGGGATATTGATCAAGCGGTTAGATTTTTAGCGGAAGATTTACCAGAGGCAAACGAATTCTTAGGTGTCTTTGACAAAGTTAAGAACAAAAAAGTATTTAAGAGAAGTGCGCCAAATAGACCAAATGCACCTCAGAATGTTACAGACATTAATCAGTATAGTGATCTAGCACATCTTTATTCTATTGTGAGTCCATTTGTTGGTGCAGAAGATGATGAAGATGATGATGGTGAAAGTAAATTATGGAAAAAACTTAAAAAGTATATTGATTTAGGTGAAGCTAGATTGGCGTATAGAGATAATGACGTATTGGTTTACACACCATTAACTCTTGAATCTAGTTGTGATCCACTAGAACATATGGCTGGTTGGTGTACTAGAAGACCAGGTAATAGTTTCTTCGATAATTATAGAAGAAATAATCCTAAACCAGATGGTTCAATATCTGATTACTATGTGGTAATGCCTAAGAAACTTTTTGATGGAGACGATGAAGGTGGTGTATTCCCATTACAATTCCATTTTGAGTCTGGTCAGTTACACGATAAAAATAACTCATCTATTGAGCGTGGTGGAAAATTGGACGAAATTTTAAGTAGATTTTCAGGGCTTAGAGATTTCTTTAAAAGAGAGTTGGGCGCATTAGTAGAGATGGATGTGACAAGAGGTACAGGGTTAATGGATAGTCCATATATTAAATATCTTAATAAATTCGGTGGTAGGGCTGAAGATCATATCAGTAAAGAATCGTTTAATAAGGGAGTTGCAAACATTAAAAAATTGGCGGGTGAACAAAATGTTCCTTTACAACAAAACAAATACTTAAAATGGTTAATGGAAAATACTGAAGGTGTTGTAGTAACAGATTTCTTAGATCCAGAAACTACAGATAGATTAGACTTTAGTGGTATGAATATAGGTAAATTACCTGATTTAAGTAAATTTAAGAATTTAGATGCGATATTGGCGGAAGGGTCAAATGTTAATGAACTTCCACCGATTAATCATCTACCATTGGATGCACCATTAACTATGATGTCATTCCAAAACAATAACATTAAAGAAGCACCACTAGAAGGATATGAAAAATTACCAAACCTATTTTCAATAAATGTAAAAGGTAACCCAATTACTAAAGTAAATGTTGGTGTTATCGAAAAATTGTTGAGTTTGGATGATTTTATTCGATTTGGTATTGATGATAACGCTATTGAGAATTTATCACCTGAGAATAAAGCGGAGTATCAGGAATTATTGAAAGGATCTTTAGGGGCATTAATTACATCAAGATAATAATAAAAAATAAAATAATAAAAAAATGAGAAGAGGTAAAAAAACTATTAGACTTACAGAATCAGAAATGGTGTCAATGATTGAAAGAATCGTTAATGAAGTAAAAAGAGAAAAAAGAAATCAAATTTCAGAATCACGTAGAAGAACTGCACCCTCACCAAGAAGACGTAGAGGATAAAAAATATTTTTATGAGAAGAGGTAAGTCCCCACAAAATATTAACGAAGAACTTAATAAAATGAAGAGATTAATGTCATTTAGCATTAATGAAAATTCTCATGATTCATTAGCGGAAGAAAATTTCAATAAGAGTACTGAAGTAAAAAATATTTTATTGGAAAAGGGGTTGAATAAAATAGAAAGTCAAAGACTAAATGAATCTGTCGATTTTTTTGGTGAAGATAAGTATTTTCTTATGATTTTTAAAAAAAATGGAAAACCAAAATTAATAGAAATTGGGACATTAAAGGTTGAAACTGGAAAATTTTTACCAACAAAGGAGGGTAATAAACTTTTTAATACTACAGGTGATGTGTTACTTTTTTCTCAATTAAAAGAGAATGAGAAATTTAAAAAATTACGTTCTGTCAGAGTGGATGAGTTTGGAAATTCTGAAAGAATTGTTTCAGATGTTGAACTTGACGATTATGTTGAGTCAATTATTGAAGATAACTTAAACTACAAAGAAGAATTAAAAAATAGAGAATCTATTTCTAAAGGAAGTAATTGGAATGGCAACACCACAGGGAGCATTATTTTAGATATTGGAGATTCTCAAACATATGCAAATGCGTATAATATACCAAACCCTAATACTGAATTTCCTGAAGCAAGAAGATTAAATTTATTAGAAGCAATAACAAAACCAGGGTCCACAAAATTATCACCTAATCCTGACCCACAAGAATTTGTAGATATTACTTTTGATGATGTAGATATAAATAAAACGGTTAAAACATATTGTGATAATATGATAAAACCAAATATGTCAGATCCTGATGTGGTAAGAGAAATGGATATAATTATAGAAAGATTAAAAAAATATATATCCGCTCCACCAGATGTTGAAGGGAAAACGGCACTTTCTAAACTAACAAATATTACAATATTAGGTCAAGCAGATGCCGCAGCACCTGGATGGTTACCTGGTCCACCTTGTACTGGCGGGTTAGATCATGACTATGGCGGTATTGAAAAGTTACCGAGAAAGGAAAGAAGTGTACAAATGAAACACGATATGAATAAATTTTTAGCGACTAATAGGGCAACTGAATATAAAAAAGTTTTTTTACAAAGAGTTAAAGAAAAATTAGGAGTTGATTTAGTTATAAAAGAATTACCCTCTATAGAATATTATGGGAAGGGAGAACAATATCGTGGTGAACAATATAGAAGTATACAATTACGATTTAACGCTCCTTTACATAGATATAATAACATAAATAGACAAGATTCAACCCCCATTAAAATATTAATTGATGATTTAGAAAGTGCTGGATATTCTGTCGAATTAGCTAACATCAATACTCCTTCAGGTGTAAAAAAATTCACTGTTTTAAGAAAAGGTGAAGAAGTATACGTTAGTGAAAATAATATTTTTATGAAAAAAGATTCACCTGATAGAGGAACAATAAATATGTTACATAAATATTCATACGGTGTAAAGGCATCTTTAGAGGGATATAATTTAGTTATAAAGACAAGTGCTGGTGATGTAACTTTAGAAGGTGAAAAAGGAAATAGAGGGAATGCTATGATTGCCGGTTCCCAAAAATCATTTTTTCAAACATGGTACCCATTTTGTGATTATGAATTTTTAGAGGTGGCCGGCATATGTTTTCCTAAACCCAATAAAGATGCATTTTATGCGTATAAACCTGAAGATGTTATAAATGTAAAAAATGAAACATATTATAGATTGTACGGATTTACTTATAGTTTGATACCTATGGGGTGTACTAATAAAACATCATCACCACCTAGTAAGAAAAAAATAATAATGGATATGTTAAGTTCTGAACCTAGATATAGTGATAAACAATTAAGATATTTAGGTAAAAAAGTTCAAAAAGCAATAGGTAAAGACTTAAAAAATTTAGAACAACTTCGTAGAAAAGAAGAAATAAAATTGTATGATATCCAAATGGATATCAATGATCGAAAACGTAGAGATTAAACAGGATTATATTAATAACAAATAGACAAATAAGGGGGTTGGTTATACCCCCTTTTTTATTTTACAATCCATTCAGGGTTTGTATACATCTCACTACCAAACATACCAACACATAAAAAATATACTTTTACAGTGTCATTAGTTTCCTCTAATATTTTTGTTCTTACAGAAAAATAACCAAACTCTCGAATTGTTTCATATGAAACGTCTTTCATTATATAGTAATGACCTGGACAAGAAACAAAATTTTTTATTATTTGTTTTGATATGCTGATTTCCAAAAGAGAATCTTTTTTGTAAATATGACCAGAGCCCATAGTTATTATCTCACCAGCATAAGAAGTCTTTTCAAATTTAACCCAACCTCTTTTATTTTGTAATGATTTAATTTTTATACTATCTGTATTAAATTTAGAATATCTTTCTGATGGTTTTTTAAATCCATAATTTGGATTTTCATGACTAACTAAATTATTTTTGAATAGATAATCAATTTGATAATCAGTTGCTTTTTTACAATCTTTCGAAATTTTTCTTTGGTGAGAAGTATCTCTGTGGCTATTATGTAACTCAAAACATAATCTTTCTATTTTAGAGTTATCTATTTTGGTTTGACTATAACCATTTAAGGTTACTAATACTAATAATAATGTCATTACCTTTTTCATATTGTTTGATTTTATACAAATATAAAACAAATAATCTTATAAAACAAATAAAACAATGTTTTTTTTTTAAGATTACAATATATTTATAATATATATTATTTAAAATATGAAAAAACAAAATTTAACAGAAGAAATATATAGAATGAGGAAGTTAATGAACTTCGATTCTAAAGAATATGTGGAAAATACTACTTCGTTTGATACATTGGTTGAAGAATCCTTTATAAAGGAAAAAATAAACAATAGTTTTTTATTAACAGAAGAGGACGACTTTGATTGGAAAAAAGATTTGTTGTTAATGGAACAAGAAGAACAAAATCAAGTGCAAACTGTGGAAGACAAAGAGTTTGAGGAAATCCCTGACGAAGAAATTATGGATACTCCAGAGTTTGAGGAATTTATGAAAGAACTTATAGAACCAAACGTTTCAAATGTCGAAATTAAAGATTCTCAAGATATGGATAAGTTAATAGGTAAAATAATATTAACTGCAAATGAAAAAGATGGTACTTTTGGTTATTTTACAATAGAAAATGCTGGAGAAATGGGTACACAAACAAGTGGTGATACGCAAACAAGTGGTGATACGCAAACAAACGAAAGTTTTGATTTAATTAATGAATATGGTATAGATAACAGAGAGTGGGATTATAAGGAGTACTGGAAAGACATGATTTGTTTAAAAGATAGTAATTGTGTATGGCGACAAAGGGGCGCAGATTTATTTATTTGGCAGAATAAAAGATATAACCAAATACTTTTTACCATTTGTAATTGTTCAAGAAAAAATAAAGCTTGTTGTGGACTCAGTAAAGTTCTTGTTTGGTTTTGGAGAAGAATAGTTGACTCTGCTATGTTCCCTACTATGATTGTTTGGACTGCAGGTGTAGGACTTTGGAAACTATTAGAGGCAGCAGCAAAAGGTATTGCTAATGCAATTAAATGGCTTAAGAAAAAATTTAAACAATGGTTCAAAAAAAGACCAAAAAAATATAAAAGATTTATTAAGGTTTGGGTAGATAAAAAAGGTAAGGGATCTTTTCAGGGTAGTCGATTAAGAATTGGTGTTACAAAGTACAAAACTATTGGTAAGGGTAGTATAAAAAAAGAAGGTCAAACTGTTTACTTAAAGAAAATTGGTGATGAATCTACAAAAATAACTATCCCACAAGATCAATGGGATGCGTATATTAAAGAAAATGAAAAGTTTTTAAAACAAAAAATGGACTCTACATCCAAAACTAATTGGGCGGAGTTGACGGGAGAACCTGATGATCCAAATGACACAAGAGAAGATGGTTATAAAGAATATACTGTATATGTAATACAAAGATATTTAGAAGGTTTAGAAAAATATGATTGGAAATATGTTAGGGTAGGTAATTTAAAATGGATGACAGATATAGAAGATCCGGGAGATGAAAATACAGGAGAAAATATTTCTGTCGATTTTACTATACCTGAAGGAGAAACCCCAATTCAGATGTTTGTAGATAATAGATATGAATTAAAAGATGCGCCAAAATTAGTAGAGGGGGTAAACAGTATTGCAGAAAGAATTAAATTACAACTAGATAATATGGCAGCTGTTAAATGGGAAAACGGATGGAGAGGATATGTTAGCGAAATTAAAATAATTTCTTCAGCATCTAGGTTTAGGAACACAGGTGGAGCGGAAGACATGACATTTGCACAATTAGCTAATGAACGAATGAAAACTGCTAAAGACTACATTGAGGAGACTTTGGGGAAATTAAAAGATGATGGTTTAGTTATGGACTCAGGTACTAAAATAGAATTAGACTGGAAGGGATCAAACGGTGATGGGACTAGTGGGCCAAACCCACCTTCAGGATTTAAATTTATACCTAAAGGTGACCAACCAATGACAAACTACATTACTGGCAACAAAACAGGATATTCAACAGGTGACGGTGCTAAAAGAGTTAAGGGTAGCCGTGATGAATATGGCGAACCACATTCCAATAGAGAGGATTATGAAAAATATAAATACACTAAAGTTAGTATTACTGTAGTATTTAATGGTGTTAAAGAAATACCCCCCAAACCGGAAAAAGATAATGGTATTGTTGAGATTATATCAGGTGGTGACTATCCAGTAACATTTGCGTCACCCCCAAAATATAAAGGTCAAATAAAAATACCAATTATAGGTGCGGAATTAAGATTAAGATTTAAATTACCTAAAAATGGTGGTGTTGAAGGGGGGGTAAATCAAAGTAAACCTAAAAAAACTAAGGTTTGTCCAGAAGCTTATGGTGGATAGGATTATTATTATTTATTTTTACCAAATATTATTACCGTATAAACTATATCTTTAAATTTTTGTACTGAAATCCCAATTTTCGTAGAATCACTTTGTTCTATAATATTTTTATGTGCCGAACTATTAAAAAAACTATCTAAGACACTCTCACTTAAACTCCTATTTCTACATAACCCAATTAAAAAATCAGAAATAGTTATTATTTCACCTGTCCATTTTATATCACCATTTACAGTTTTATTTAACCTATCTTTGGGTGTGGGGAAATTTTTGTTTTCATGAGTTACTTCTTTAATAGATAGACAGTATTTAGATTGTATTTCCGCAGCTTTAGATAGGTTGGTGTCTAAAATCAAGGTGTCCAGACCAACGTATTTTCTATATTCATTAAATAAAACATAAATTTCATTTATTAAACTATCTTTATTTATTTCACTTTTCGCAAAATTAGAACATAAATTAAGTATTTCTCCATCTATCGGGTAAGAAGTTTTATTTTTATCATAAAATTTTGCGGGATTATTTTGTGAATAGATAAATAGTGGTATGAATACTATTAATAATGTCATTACCTTTTTCATATTGTTTGATTTTAAACAAATATAGTAAAAAGTTTTTAATCTACAAAATTTTTAAGAGATTTTTATTACAATTTCCTCTTTTGACTTAGAATAACTAACCTTTATTGTTTGTCCTTCTTCCGCTCTACCACTTAAAATTTCTTCAGATAAAGGATCTTCAATATGTTTTTGTATTGCCCTATTTAAAGGTCTTGCACCATATTCCTCATCGTACCCAACATCTACCAAATAATCTTTCGCAGTTTTATTTATTTGTAAAGTAAATCCAATTTCAGACACTCTTTTCACTAATTTATCTATTTCTAAATCTACAATACTACTTATTTGTTCTTTAGTGAGAGATTTAAATATAATAACATCATCCAATCTATTTAAGAATTCTGGTGTAAATTGTTTTTTGAGTTCATCGGTTAACATACTTTCTTTAATCTCATCTTGTTTTTCCAATTTAGATTTAGTACCAAAACCAACACCAGTTCCAAAGTCTTGTAATTTTTTAACACCTACATTAGATGTCATAATAACCATACAATTTTTAAAGTTTACTCTTCTACCCGCACTATCTGTTAATTGTCCATCATCTAACATTTGTAATAGTGTATTATAAATTTCTCTGTGAGCCTTTTCTATCTCATCGAATAACACAATAGAGTATGGTTTTCTTCTTACTTTTTCAGTAAGTTGTCCACCATCTTCATGTCCCACATATCCGGGAGGAGAACCTATTAATCTAGAAATTGAATGTTTTTCTTGAAACTCAGACATATCTAATCTAATAAGGGAATCTTCATCTCCAAACATATATTCCGCCAATTTTTTCGCAATATGAGTTTTACCAACACCTGTTGGGCCTAAGAACATAAATGAACCAATTGGTTTTTTAGGATTTCTAATACCTACTCTATTTCTTCTTAAAGATTTTGCAATCTTATCTAACGCCATTTCTTGACCTATTATAGATTTTTTCATTTCTGATTCCATCTCTAACATTCTTTTTCCTTGATCCCCACTGATTCTTTTTAGTGGAATACCAGTCATACTAGCAACAACTTCATTAACATCTTCAGGTGTTATCTCAGTTTTTTCTATATTTAAACTATCTAACCACTTATCTTTTTCTATTTCTAACTTTTCATTAACGATTCTTTCCTCATCTCTAAGTCTCGCCGCCTCTTCATATTTTTGTTTTTTTACAACCTCACCCTTTTTTACTTTAATCTCTAAAATTTGTTCTTCTAACTTACTAATAGTTTTAGGTGGTTTAATATTAATCTGACTTCTAGATCCTACTTCATCCATAATATCTATAGCTTTATCAGGAAACTCTCTATCGGTAATATACCTATCTGCCATTTTAACACATTGTTCTATGGTTTCTTGTGAATATGATACTTTATGATAAGATTCGTAAGACTCTTTTATTTTAGTCAATATCTTAATAGTGTCTTCTACTGAAGGTGGGTCGATAATCACTTGTTGAAATCTTCTTGTTAATGCACCGTCCTTCTCAATATGTTCCCTAAATTCATCTAATGTTGTTGCACCAATCAATTGTAAGTCACCTCTCGCTAATGCGGGTTTAAGTACATTCGCCGCATCCATAGAACCACTACTATTTCCCGCACCTACTACGTTATGAACCTCATCAATAAAAAGAATAACGTTATCAACTTCCATTAATTCATCGACAACACCCTTAATTCTTTCCTCAAATTGACCTCTATATTTTGTACCAGCAACTAAAGAAGTTAAATCTAATGATACAATTCTTTTATCTAATAACGTTCTAGGTGCATCTCCTTGTATAATCTTTAACGCTAACCCTTCTACTATTGTGGTCTTACCAACACCAGGATCACCTATAATAACAGGGTTGTTTTTTTTCTTTCTAGCTAAAATTTGTGCAACTCTCATTATTGCATCATCTCTACCGATAACAGGATCAATCTTACCTTCAATGGCTCTCTTTGTAACATCTATTGAAAAGTTGTCTAATATTGGGGTTTGCTCATTTTTATTACCCGTTTTATTTTTATTCTTTTTAAATTTATTATTTTCATCTTCAGACTCCATAGGTTCAATAGAACTTACGATATTACTTTTTAAATTTTTATAAGAAACTTTCATACTCTTTAATATACTACTGATATCACTTTTAACTTTAACTGATGCAAGTAATATGTGTTGTGTGTCTAAGTAGGTATCATTTAAACTATCACACTCTTTTTCTGCACCTTTTAATATATTTTCTGTAATATCATCTAGCGGGATATCTTTTGAGTTGATTTTAACTTCAACAAAGTCATCCTTCTCTTTTATAAGTTTTGTTTCTATTTTTTTATGTAGTTTGTCAACATCAACACCCATTTTTAACAATGTTTTAATTGCATTGTTATTATAGTCATTTATTAATGATATTATAATGTGTTCTATTCTAACTACATCGTCACCATAAAATTTCGCTTGTTTTAAGGACATATTTATGATTCTTTTAACTTTTGGCAACACCTTTTTCATAATAAATTTGTTTTTTTATATAAATATCATTATCTTTGTTTCAAAGTTAATTATAATATTATGGAAAGTCAATACAAATTACATTTAGGTGATACAAAAATCATACTAAATGAGATGATCAAAAAAGGGGAGAGGGTTGATATGATATTTACTTCCCCACCTTATTTCTCTATGAGAAAAAACTACAGTGGAAATGATGATGGTGAAATTGGTTCTATACATGTAGACGATTACGCTGATTGGTTTTTAGAATTTACAGAGTTGTTTCTTAAAGTATTAAAACCCAACGGTAGTTTTTTTCTTAACATCAACGACAAGATAGATAATGGAGTTGTTCACCCAGTATTAGATGAACTTAGATATAAGATGAGAAAGCAAGGGTGGTATATGGTTGCAAAACCTTATATATGGTTTAAGAAAAATGCGGTACCTACTAATTGTAAATATAGAGCAATAGATAGGTATGAATATGTGTTCCATTTTTCTAACTCTAACAAACCTAAATTTAGGGCAGATAATTGTAGGACAGAACACTCTGAGGTAACTAAGAAGAGATTTGAAAAACCTGTGACTACAATTAATTCTAGAGATGGTGTATATGATTCGCAAATGAGAGAGTTAAATGAAAAAGGTTCTTTACCTCATAATGTAGTTATTGCTGCGGCAGAATCTAATCCTAGCATCCTACATCCTGCACCATTTACTGTTGAATTGGCGGAATGGTTTGTTAAGATAGGTAGTGATGAGGGTGATTTAGTTATGGACCCATTTGCTGGATCATCCACTACAGGTGTCGCCGCACTTAAAAACAATAGACGTTTTGTTGGTATGGACCTAGTTGAGTTTAATATTAATTTTGGTAGAAAAAGAATGAATCACTATTTAGAGACTGGTGAGACATATATTCCTAAAAATATATTAGACGAAAAAGGTATAGATGTCAATTATTACAAAATTAAAGGTAAACATATTAACAACCCCTGACATTTTGTCATAATTTATCTAATGGTACATTGTTTGACTAATTGTGGTTAAATAATAACATCGTAAAAAAAATTAAAATGAGTAAAAATTTTTTAAATTTAATTAGAGATTTTGAGAGTATGTTTGGTGAGGAGTCTTTCCCAACGTACAATAATTTAAGGGTTAGGTATAAACCTTTATCTACATTAAAAACTGATTTAAATAGTAATTTACCTTCCACTAATGTTTTTGAGGATGAGTGGGTGTATAAGTTTGAGATTGTAACACCTGGTTTAACAAAAGATGATTTATCTATCGACATTAATGGTGATACATTGGTTTTTAAAGGTGAGAAAAAAGAAGAAAAGGTAGAGAAGGGTGATTACATCACTAAAGAATACCGTTATAACAAATTTGAGCGATCGTTTGATATTCCATCTAATGTAGTTAGTGAAGATATTTACGCTAAAACAGAGAATGGGATTACAACTATTTACTTACCAAAAGAAAAACCAACAAAAACAAAGTCCTATAAAAGAAAGGTAAATATAGATTAGTATTAACTACTACCAACAAAAAAGATCCATAACTTTACAAGTTGTGGATTTTTTTTATATTTAATTTGATTAAATAAAAAAATATATTTATATTTGTAATATGATACCAAGTGCACCGACATTTAGAAAAATAGTTTTACTCATTAAAGATGAAGAAGGTAAACCTGTAACTAAAATGGAATATGAAGATTCTGCGATGATTATAACAGGTAATTATGTTTTAATAACTGAAGAAAAAAGAGTTTCGATAAGTGAACCATCTGAAATAAAGGGTGAAGTTTACGAACTAAAAAATATACATTCATATAAACTTTTAAAAGATTAATTATGGTTTTAATTAAACATGAAGAGAATGGGTCGATAGAGTGTCTATATGACTCAACAAACATCTTAGGATCTAAGTACATTGTTAATGAAAAAAAATTGGCAATTATTTTTAACTCTGGTAGACAATATATTTATGAAGGAGTAACACTTACAGATTATAGTAAGTTTGAGGGTGGTGAAAGTCAAGGTAAATTATTACACTCAGTAATTAAAAAATATTCTTATTCACAATCAAAAGAACTTGTGGATGTAACTCCTTTAGTAGAACAAATAGAAGAAATAAAAAGTACATTATGACAAAGACATATCAGATTAAAAAAATTATGATTAAAGGAGGAAAACCTCAACACGTTATTTTGTTAAACTCACAAGGTGAGGTATATGAAAGTCCATGCATAGGTGAGGTTACTAAAATGTGTGAATTATTAAATACTAATTCAGATAGTGGGTGGAGATACGAAATCATTACATTAATAAATAAATAGAAACGGGCGTTTCAATAATAACAATTTAAAATAAAAACACAAAGTTATGGAAACATTATCATTCGCTTTGGGTGCGGCTTCTGTTGGGGTACTATTAATTGTAGTTGCTCTGATATGGGTTTTGCTTAGAGTAAAAGAAATAATTAAAGAACAAAATAATATGATAGAAAGTCTTTTAAATATAGAAAGATCTCTATCACAAAGAATGGACAATTCCGAACATCATTATTCGGATGAAATAAATAAAGTACACGATACCATACATCATAGACTTGATGAAGTTTATAGAGTCGTTGATAATAATATGGGGAATCAAAGAAGAGTTTTAGATGACTTACACAGAGAGTCTATAAGTTATACCGATTCAAGAATAGATAAACTAATTAATAATCCTAAATTTTGTTTAAACAAAGATAAGGAATTATTAACTGATTAAAATAAGATTACGCCCGTTTTTTATTTTTTAATATATTTATCCATAAAGAAAGATATTTATTATTATGGATATAAAAAGAATCTCAGAACAAGAAGTAAATGATATTATACAAAAAGAAGATATTGATTTGTCTTCTTTTGAAGTTCAGTCAACATTAAATCCAAAAATATTCGATAAAGAACAACATATGCATGACGATGTAAGAAGAAGACTTCTTATGATTGCAGATGATTTCTTTGAAACGTTAAATGTAGGGTGGGTAGATATAGATGATATCATATTAACAGGTAGTTTAGCGAACTTTAATTGGTCAAAATTTTCTGATGTGGACTTACACATATTAGTCGATTTCGGAGAAGTAGACGAAAACGAAGAATTAGTAAAAGAATACTTCAACTCCAAAAAGAATTTATGGAATGATAAACACGATATAACAATCAAAGGTTATGACGTGGAATTATATATGCAAGATACTGAAGAACCACACGTTTCTAGTGGTGTATATTCTATATTATGGGATGGGTGGGTTGTTCAACCAGACTCAACTAAAAAAGAAATAGATTCTAAAAAGGTAGAACAAAAAGTTAATAATATAATAGATGGTGTATATGACATTTATTATATGTATAAACATGAAGAATACGATAAAACAATAAGGATGATTAAAAATCTAAAAGAAAAAATTAAGAAGATGAGACAAACAGGTTTGGATCGTGAAGGGGAATATTCATTCGAAAATATTGCGTTTAAAGTATTGAGAAGAACTATGTATTTAGATAAATTAAGTGATATCGAAACCAAAGCATATGACAAATCACTTACTTTAGATGAATCCAAAATAAGACTTAAAAATATATTATAATTTAATTTGCGTTTTTTTATAAAAAATGCAATATTTATTTAATAAAACATAATTATGGGAACATATTTAACGGGGACATACTCAGTATTACATACATTAGGCACCGCGGACTTTGACAATTTTGTTTATAGTGCAGTATACTTTAATTCTGGTGCAACATACACAATTAATGGTGCTAGTGTAACAGGAGTCGCAGGTGAAACACTAGATATTATTGTACAGGAGACAAACACTACTTTAAGTACTGGATATCTACTATTAGGAAACCCAAAGCCTGCAGGACTATTTAAAACAGGTTTAATTACCGCAACTGGTGGTACTGAACAATATCAATTTGTAAACATAAAAACAGGTTTACCAACTAACGGATAAAACGAAATAAATATAAAAAAATGAGAAAAAATATTAATCCAAAAACACTAAAAGGTCAAGATAAACTAAATAGGATGCTAGACCTTATGGGTAAAATGAATACATTAAATGAAAGTAAATCATTTTCAGAATTAGAATTTATTAAAAAAGGACCAAACGGAGTTGTGTATGGTATCGTAAGAGAAAATCACGATTACTTCATTAAAACATCTAGAAAATCTTCAGGTAGATTTTTGGCGGAAGATTTTGAATATGTAGGTGGCTTAAAAAATAAATACGATGAGAGATATCGATCTTATGCAGAAGCGTTGAAACATCTGAACATGAAATTTGATATGTTAAATGAATCTTATGGTATTGAAGAATATACTAATCTTTTTGAATCTGACGGTGTTGCCTTTGGTGGTGGTGTTGGATTTGGGTTTGTTATGGAGGAAGATGAAGATGAAGAAGGTAAAGAACAAATTATTTCTGATTCTGATGATGACTTAGAAGAACAAAAGAAAGTTCTTAAAGTTGATGCTCCTAAAGCGGAAACACCTGAAGCCCCAGTAGAAGATGAAGTAGAAGATGAGGTAGAGATTGATGATAGTGGTGATGCCGCAGATGTTGATTTTGGTGATGAAGAAGATATGGGTGATGAAGAAGATATGGGTGATGAAGAAGGAGATGATAATACTAAAAAAATACAAAAGTATACAGGTAAAATCGGGCAGATGTTAAGAGATATGGATGAAGTAGATTCTGACTTAGAAAAGTATGTAATCAACTCAATTATATCGGCAATGCATTTAGACGAAATGGATGAAGGTGATAAAGAAGATATTATAGCAAAATTAGAAGGTGAAGAGGAAGAAGGTGATGAATTCGATACTGAGGGTGGAGAAGAAGAAGTGGATGTAGATTTAGACTCAGAAGAAGAAACGCCAGAAGAAGGTACAGAAGAAGATACGGAAGAATTATCTGAAGATGATGATAGAATGTCTAAAAAAGAAGTTGTTAACATCACAGAAAAACAAATGGGCATGTTACATGAGAAAGGTATTTGTGAATGTGGTAATAAATGTTTGGTATATAGAGAATCAGATGTTAAAGATTCAGTTTTATTAGATAAAATTGCCGAAACTAAAAAAGAATGTGTATTCATTTCTAAAAAACAAATGAATATGTTACATGAAAAAGGTAAATGTGATTGTGGTGATGTAACACTAAAATACAAAGAAGGGAAAAAGGAAACTAACGAAGGTAGAGTATTTTCCAAAAAACAATTAATGGAGTCTTTCTTAAGAAGAGAAACTAAAAAATCTTTAAAGAGAGTATTAAAAGAAAGAAGAGAACTTTGTGAAGAATGTGGTGGTAGAATGAATGAAGGAATGTGTATGGAATGTGGTATGAATGAACACCATATGGGTTCTAAAGCAACTTATGATAGATATCCACATTACGATAAAGAAGCGTACATTATGGATGAGGAAATGATGTACGAAAAACTTGTTGGTAATCAAGATAGGATAGATCGTAATAGAAATGGTAAAATTGACGCTGAGGATTTTAGAATGTTACGTAAAGGTAGAAAAGATAGAAGACGTAATATAGATGAAGAAGAAATGGGGGTTATGGACGCTATCTCAACTGGACAAGGATATTTATCTGCAACTGGTGATTTAGACAGAGATTTCGATGGTATTCCTAACAGATTAGACTTAGACAACGATAGTGATGGAGAATTAGATTTTGCGATGAATAATAGAGGTGATGACTTCATCGAATTAGATATTGATTTCTTAAGAAATAGTGGTCCAGGTACTAAAGAAAAAGAAAGAACTACTACTACACCTACAACTAGACCAGGTGAAGGTGATAAGTGGAGAACTATTAAAAGACCTAAAGTAGATCCTAGACCTAAGGCGGATATGGACAAACCAAAACCATCTTATAGAAGAAGAGGTATGTTTAGATAATGAACTTAGTTTATATAAATAAAATAGGACAAAACTGGAAGGGGAATTATATTTATGAATTCCTCTTTTCAGATATATTAGAAGATATTGATGGTGAAGGGTGGGATTCGTACCCATCGTCTGGAAATCCAGAACCACCAGAAGGAAAATTTATAAAGAAGTCGGGCGTATTAAATACTGATATGAAATTAGATTTAGTACAAGAGTCTGATTCATTTGCAATGTGGGACGCAGTTGACGGAATCGTTGCAATGGCTTGGGAGAATATGGAAGGATATGATGAATATCCTGAAAAAAGATTATATTTTTCATTTGGGGAAGATATTTCTTCGGTAGAAGATAAACTATATGAAAAAGATATGGTAATAACATATGAAAAACAAACAATTAATACTTAAGTTATGAAAAATAAAATTAGAATTTACGAGTCTGAAATTAAAAGGGCAACTAGACGAAAATTAATGGAGTCTTATTTAGAAGAAGAAGACAATCAAGAAATGAGTGGTGCATTTCATAGAAAAGACTTTACTCCTACACCTAGAGAAAAGGATGTAATGGGAGTATTTGGTGATATGTATGGACAAGATATCCCACCTGTAGTTATTAGATATATGAGAAAGAATCCTGATCATGTATTGAGAAGATTGGCGAAGTTATATCCAGAAATCTATATGAGACACGCACCTGTACAACCTGATTATAGAGACTATCCAGACCCAATAGATGTTAGTGATCAATATGACGAAGAGGATTACTATATTGATGAGGCAGAAGAAATGACTGTTTATGGTAAAGGAGAAACACCTGATCTTTCTAAAGTAGAACCTAATGGTAGATTTGGTGTAACATTAGATGATAAAGGAACTATTGGTACTTTTACTAGGAACAATGAGTCGACACAAAAACTTTTTAAAAGATTCTTAAACAGAAAATAGTGAAAAAAAGACAAATAGTAAAAAAAATAATCTCTGAGAAATTCGCATCAAAAGCGCAACAGAGATATTTTTATGCTATGGCAGACAATGATACAAATAAAGGTAAAAAGTTTAAGAAATGGGCAAAAGAATTTTCTGATGATACCGATTTTGACAAATTACCTGAAAAAGTTTCTAAAAGAAAAAAAGAATCCGTTAACCCTAAAATGAAAAAAGGGGACTTAATAGAATATATTAATTCTAAAAAAACAATCAACGAGAATAAAAATATTCACATAGTTAGAGAGTTTGATAGAAAAGATTTTAGTATTATTGTAGGTTGGTTAGAAAAACTTAGGGAGAGTGGTGTTATTAATATGTTTGGATGTTCTCCTATGTTAAATTGGACTGCGGATGATTTACATAGATGGTTATATGGACAAAAACAAGATCCTGAGTCTATAGAAGAACAAATAGAGGAGTTAGAATATGATAACGAGGATGGTGAAAATGATTCTGAGATAGAGAGCATGACACGCCAATTAGAAACTATACAATATTTATTAGAAAAGAAACAAGCGGTTAGGGATGTATTAATTAGGGGTGCATTAAAAAGGATTGATAATACCAGTGGTGATCATGAATTACGAAACGTTCAAAGGGTATTTGAAAAAATGGCTAAAGAGGCTTTCCTTATGTGGACATCTGTAGTATATGGATAATAAAAATAATTATTATGAAAAGAAAAAATATAATAAACGAAGTTACAAAAAGAGTTCTTAATGAAAAATTAAGAATCAATAGAATTACTGAAGCTATAGAATATGATCCAGAACATCCTGAGAGAATGCATCCAGGAATAGAAGGTAAATTACGTAGTGGTGAACATGTATTTGGTAAAAGTAAATCTTTACCTGTAGGTTCTGACTCTCAAAACTATTCTGAAAAATTGGCAGGTAAGAGATTTAAAGAAATTATCAGTAAGGTTAAAAGATATCATGGAGTACAAAACATCAACCCAATGATGATGCAACAAATGTTTCAGATTATGAGTGAGGTTAGTCAAATAGAAACCAGACACAAAGAGGCATTAGAACAATTGGCAATTGATATTGTATCTGAAGAGTTTGATATTCCTGATCAAATGTTAGAAGCAACCCTTTCACCTCCAGGTTCTGACTTAGGGTTTGAGGGTGATGAGGAGGAAGAAGAAGATTATGGGTCCGATTTTGACACACCAAAACCACCAAAAAGTGCGGAAAGAATGGAGGAATTGGAATTAGAGGTTGACAAAAGGAGAATGATAAACGCATTAATGCAAGGGGCATCCAAAAAGGGACATTATATTTTCCACATGGTTGCAGATGAGTTAGATGCTATTGATCCTAGACTTATGGGACTTTATGGTAAACTTATGTCATTGGCAGATTTCCAATATTGGGTGATACCTGATTCTACAATGTCTGGGCAAGCAGGTGGTGTAGAAAAAATAGAATGGAGAAAAGCAGAAGCACCTGAAGATTCTGATGAAGAAGAAGAAATGGAAAAGGTTAATGTTGAGGAGGGTGATGATATTCCTGTGGTTGTTGCAAAGGCATGGATATTTCCATTATTGGTACATGAACTTATTAAAGGAGCATTAGAATTATCTGCAATAAATTGGGCGGATGGTCACTTAGATTTTGAAGAACAGTCAGAAGTTATTAAAAGGGCAGATACGGTAGAAGGTGAAATATGGGGAATGAGATTAGGTCCAGGTATGTGGGAAAAATTTTTAGATTGTGTTGGTGCGGAAAACTATGATATAAAACAATGGTTATTTCGTGAATTAACTAAATTACCCGCAAAACAATTTCACGAGTTTATGAAAGAAATTTTAAGCGGTAGTCAAAAGTGTAAAGAAGTTATTCAAACACTAAAAGACTTACATGAAGAAGATCCTTCACAAAGTTTAGATGATATGTTTGATGATACAGGATATGACGATATGGATGATATCTTAGATAATTTAGGTAATGAAGAAGATGATGATATTACGGGGACAACTGAACCACAAGAAATAGATTATTCTCAAATGTCACCTAGAGAAATACAAGGGTTAATAGATGACGCATTAGACAATGGTGACTTTGATACTGTTGCGAAACTTCACAAATACTTATAATCAATTAAATTAAATTATAATTAATCCCATCACATAGGTGGGATTTTTTATTTTAAACCAATATTTATTAATAAAAAACAAATGTTATTAGATTCAACAGAAATAAAATTATTTAACAAAATATTGCGTAAATTATGGAATAAACATAAAGACTACGATATTGACATTTATGATTTATCTAAAGAATTAGAAAGTTTATTAGGTAAAGATAGTTTTTCATTTCAAGAAAGGGTGTTTGGTATATGGAATTTTATAACCAATGAAATAGGTGAAGATCCCTTTGACTATACTGAAGCAGAGGACAGATTCTTAATAAATAATTTTTATGGTGACACTATTATTAAAATATTAAACGATAGTGGTTGGATGGATAAATATTTTACATTAGATACATTTATTATACACCCATCAAAATTTAATACACATACAGAATCTAAATCAGTTTATGGTGATATTAAGGTAGAGGGTAATAAATTATTTTTAATTTGTGATCATTGGAGCGAATTTTCAATATTGTTTAATAGAGATGATAGAGATTTAGCCGAAAGGGTGTTAGGTGAAGATTGGGGAGAGTTATATGGTTGGTTTGATGTAGATTTTGAGGATGATGTTTGGAATAATTTAGATGAAAAATCTTTACAACATATAAAAGAATATATTATAGAAAATGATTTTATAGGGAAACCGTTAGATTATGATGAAGATCCAGATGATGGTGGATTAAGAGTAGATATGTTAAAAGATAATGGTTTATTGGGTCAATTAATTGATAACGAAAGTATGTTTAATGACTTAAAGAGTGAGTTGGAAAATTTTTATAGATGGGCATATGAATCTGCGGCAGAAGATGAGTTGTTTAGTGATATAAAAAATGAAATAGTTTCACTTATCGGTTCTGACGGTGAATGGGATATGGTAAAATCAAAAAAAGAAGGTGGTTCTGATAAACATGTTCTTAAATTTGATGTGACAGATAAGTTTATGAGGTATAATATTGATTATTTAGGATGTAAAGGAGAATTTCCACAGTATGAAGAAAGTTACTTTTTAGATGTTATTCAAGATTATTTGTATTGTATGGGTGACATGTTAAATACTCCAGATATGGGATATTTCTATCCCGACTCAACAAAGATTGGGGAACATTTAAATTATAATGTATTAGGTAATTTATAATATGAAGATTAAACTAACAGAGAGTCAATACGGTAAAATCATAAGTGAAAATCTTAATGATAAAGAAGAACGTTTTTTAAATATGTTTTTTGATAGGGTTAAAAATTTAGATTATAAAGACGCATTAGATGTTTATTTTAGAGATTTTGGTTTTGATGTACGTATGATGGAACATAGTAAAAAAATCTATGACTGGTTTAGATACATAATTCTCCCAAAATTTGTAGGTAATCAATCGAGTTTACACGGCATAAATAAAGGAATATATTCTCTATTTGATTTAGTTATTGAAAGGGAGTTAGACGGAATAGTTAGTAGTGATAGAAACGGTTATCAAAAACTAAACGCAATTATTAATTTAGAAAAATTATTTCCTTGGCATTATAGTAGTGATAAAACAAAAACTTTATCAGAAGTGGGCGATGGATTAATATATGACGCAGTAGAGGATTTATTTAAACAATATGAACCTAAAGAAGCAATTAGACAAGCTTCTTTATTAAAAGATAAAATGGGTAGTCGTAAGTTTAAGTCTGTAGAGTCTATAGTTAAAGATTTTGCAGAAAAAAATGGTTTAACATTAATACCAAAACATAGTGGTTACACATTCCAAAGAGGGGAAGAAACTATGATTAGAGATTTAATAAACTATATGAGAGACATACCACAAAAAACTAAAAGAGGGTTTTTAAATTATATTGGAAGTGATTATGGTGCTGGTCAATATTCTACTTTTTGGAGTGCAGTCAATAAGGCTGGTATCATACAAAAAGTTGGGGGTGGTAATAATGTAACTTATCAGTTAGGCCCAAACTACAAAGCGTGGGAAGAAGGTAAAACAGTTGCATTTTAACCATTTAATCATATTTATATAAAAAAGAATTATGGATAGAGCGGAACAATTAAAGATATTTGCCCGTTGTTTAGGTGATCCATCGTATGCGATAGAAACGTTTTTAAAGACATTTGATTTAACACAAAAGGGAATGGTTCCTTTTAAGTTATTTTACAAACAAAAAGAAATCATTAGATCATATGAAGAACACAATCGTAATTTGGTAACTAAACCTCGACAGGCTGGTGTTTCTACAACTACCGCAGCATATATTGCAGTTAAAACTGCATTTGGTGATCCAGATAATCCACATAAAGTATTGATATTGGCTAACAAACAAACATTAGCACAAGAATTCTTAAAAAAGGTTAAAGACTTTTTAGATCAGATACCATATTGGGTTTGGGGATTAAATGAGGGATCAGATTATTTAGAGATAAATTCAAAAGGGCACCTTAAATTAAAATCAAATGGGTGTGAGATTAGAGCACTAGCAACATCCAAAGATGCATTAAGGGGTTTTACACCAACATTCTTAGTTATGGACGAGGCAGCCTTCATCGATAATGGGGATGAAGTTTTTGGTGCAGCTTTAGCGTCATTAGGTACAGGTGGTAAGATTGCACTAATATCTACGCCTAATGGTATGGATCCATTGTATTACAAAACTTACGACAAATCTAAAACAGGTGATAACAACTTCAATGTAGTAGAGATGAAGTGGTATCACGATATCCGTTATAACAGAGGTCTTTATTGGACTAGGGGTGAGGACGAAAAAGAAGAAAAGATAGTGTGTGATACTGTTGGTAGAACTAAATTACGTTGGGAATATATGGATAATATATATGAGACAGATGAATCTACTATAGAGTATTATGAAGTTATGGTAAAAGATGGTTGGAAACCATTATCTCCTTGGTATGAGGAGATGGCAGCAGATATGGGTGACCCTAAGAAAATCGCACAAGAACTCGATGTTTCATTTATTGGTTCAGGGGGTAATGTAGTAGATGATGAATATATTACATATCACGAAGAAAATTTTGTAAAGGATCCAGAATTTGCGGCTGAGGTAGAAAAAAGTATGTGGATATGGAAAAAACCTGAAGTGGGACATAAATATATAATGGGTGTTGATGTTAGTAGGGGTGATGGTAAAGATAGTTCCACTATTGTAATATTGGACTTTGAGAATTTAGAACAAGTTGCGGAATTTAAACATAAATTACCTCCAGATATTTTAGCAGAAATAGTATATAAGTATGGTAATATGTATAACGCATATACTGTGGTAGATATTACAGGTGGTATGGGTGTTGCAACTGTGTTAAAACTTTTAGAAATGGAGTATAAACATCTTCATTACGATGACCCTAAAAGTAGAAAGTTATCTGAGAAATATGCAAAAACAGTATACAAAGAGGGTGATAAGGTACCCGGATTTAATGTCGGTAATACTCGTTTACAAATGGTTTCTGAATTAGAAGAACATGTTAGAGAAAATAAAACTATTATACGTTCACAAAGAATGATATCTGAACTTAGGACTTTTGTTTATAAAGGTGGTAGGCCAGATCATATGGAAGGGTATCATGATGATATTATTATGGCTTATTCTATGGCAATATTCATAATACAAACTTCTTTTAAGAAATTAGAACAGGTTGAGAAACAGACTAAGGCAATGTTAGAGAGTTGGGTAAATGTGTCAAATAAAAATACTAAACCATTATTTAGTGAACAACAACATGTAAATCCTTTTTACACAAATACTCCCACCTATCACCCAAAACAACCAAATAATGGTAATAACGATAATGGTGAATATAATTGGTTATTCGGATTTAAATAGTATTTAGATTTTTGATATATTTATTATAATAGTAACAAAGTATATTTAATAAAATGGCGAGAAAAACGATATTCCAACAATTAAATGATTTATTCGGTCCAGAGATAAACAGACCACAAAATAAATCTAGATATTCTATAAACGATAAAGAACTTCTAAAAACTAAGTCTAAAGAAGAGTATGAGTTTGAGAAACTTAAGAGACAACAAGATGCTTATTTAGCGAATCAATGGCAAAAGGTAGATAATGAAATTTACCAACATTCAATTTATTATGAAACAACTAGATTGGCGTCTTACGCAGATTTTGAGGGTATGGAATTTTTTCCTGAAATTGCAGCGGCTTTAGATATTATGATGGAAGAGTCTACTACATTAAATTCAGAAAATAAAGTAATTAATATATTTTCTGAAAGTAGAAGGGTTAGAAGAATATTAGAGGATTTGTTTTTTAATAGATTAGATATACACACATCATTACCAATGTGGACTAGAAATGTTTGTAAGTATGGGGACGATTTTCTTTATTTAAATATTGATAGTGAAGATGGTATCACAGGTGTTAAACAATTACCCAATATTGAGATTAGTAGGAAGGAGAATGAGGGTTTTGGTGAGAATTCTATGAATAAACAAACAGATAAATTTAATCCAGTTAAGTTTGTTTGGGGTCAAAGAGATATTGAATTTAATGCTTGGCAAATTGCACATTTTAGATTATTAGGTGATGACAGAAGATTACCTTATGGTACTTCTATGTTAGAAAAAGCAAGAAGGATATGGAAGCAATTATTACTTTCTGAAGACGCAATGTTAATATATAGAGTAACAAGAGCACCAGAAAGGAGAATATTTAAAATATTTGTCGGTAATATAGACGAAAAAGATGTACCTGCGTATGTTAACCAAATTGCAAATAACTTTAAGAGGAGTCCTGTTATTGATCAGAACACAGGACAAATAGATACTAGATATAATCAGATGGCACAGGATCAAGATTACTTCATTCCCGTTAGAGACGCAAACGCACCCTCACCAATAGATACATTAGCGGGTGCGACTAACCTATCTGAGATAGCAGATATTCAATATCTACAGAAAAAATTATTTACCGCACTTAGAGTACCAAAACCATTTTTAGGTTTTGAAGAAGTTAATGGTGAAGGAAAAAATTTAGCATTACAAGATATTAGATTTGCTAGGACTATAAATAGAATACAACAGGCAATGTTGCAAGAATTAAATAAAATTGCAATTATTCATTTATATATTTTAGGGTTAGAGGATGAGTTGGAGAACTTTACCTTAACGCTTAATAATCCTTCTACACAGGCGGAAATGTTAAAGGTGGAGCAAACCCAATTAAAAGTAACACTTTATAAAGATGCAGTCGCTGATGCAGGAAATGGGTTTGGTGCAATGTCTATGACAAGAGCAAAGAAAGAAATTTTAGGTATGTCAGAAGAAGAAATCAGAAATGATTTAGAACAACAAAGATTAGAAAAAGCAGCCGCAGCTGAGATGGAACAAACTGCAACTATAATTAAGAAAACTGGTATCTTTGATAGAGTAGACAAACTCTATGGCGACTTCTCCGCTATAGCGGGGGGTGCACCTGCAGAGGGAGATGATACAGGTGGTGGATTAGGTGGTGATACAGGCGGTGGATTAGGTGGCGATACAGGTGGTGATTTAGGTGGATTTGGAGCGGATACAGGTGGTGGTGAAGAACCTGCTGCGGAACCAGCACCAACAGAAGAATCAATTAAGAAAACAGAAAATCTTTTATTAGAACAAGAAAAAAGAAAATACGAAGAAAAAGTAAAGAAGTACCAAAACATTTACCTTAATAGGCTTATGGAAAGTTTAGATAAAAATGAAAAATTATTTAACTTAGATGATGTAGAAAAAGATACTGAAATACTTAACTCTAAAATTAATGATATAACAAAAGAAATTGATAATTTAACAAAATAGAACTTTTTTATAAATTTAGAATATTTATTAATAAAAAAGAATATGAACAATTTTGGTAATATTAAAGATACCTTTAAAAATTTAGTTATAGAATCTGTAATTAAAAAAAATGATAAGGGTAAAAAACTATTTTCTAAGTTTTTAAAAATAATCAAAGAAAATAAAACTCTTAAGGATCAATACTTAATTTATAGTAATTTACAAAATACTAAGTTTGATGACTCCGTTGAGGCGAGAGAATATGTTAAAGAAAACATTTCCCTATTAAAATCATTAAATGAAACTCACATTAAGAGGGGTAATGAATTCTTTTTAAAATTACTTAAAGGTAATAAAATAGTAAAAGAAAATGATTCTTTCTATAAAGATGTTCTTTATTTAGTAAATACAAAAAAAACTCCTTCTAATATTAATAAGATAAATGAATCTATTAATAACATTATTAAAGTAATGTTAGAAAAAGAAGATACTGAAGAGGTTGTTACAGAAAGTGTTGACTTACCACCTAGCGTATTAACAAAATTGGCGGTTAATAAATTTAATTCAAGATATTCTAACATTTCAGAATCTGAAAAAGAAATCATTAAAACTGTACTTAACGGATCTAACAAAGATAAAGAAAACATTTTCAAAAAACTTAAAAGAGAGTGTATTGATACAATAGATAATAAATTAAATGAATCTTCTGATTTAGATTTAAAAGATAAATTATTAAAAGTTAAAGATAAATTGTTAAATACTAATTATAGTTTAGATACTTTCAGTACAGATATTAGTAAGATTTATGACTTAAACGGATCTATAAAATAAAACGGATTAGGACCGTTATTGTCTACGGACAATTTATTACCCACTAAAGTTCGCTACTATAGTGGGTTTTTTTATTCCCAAATTTGACATTTCGCGATTCAATTACTATAATTGTAATACAAACTTTAAAAATAACATTATATGAAAGAAATTATGAATGAAATTAGGAAAAGAAATCAAGTTAGATTTATTAGAAAACTATAAAACTAAAATCGGTACCGTTAATAACAAAGAATCAAAGAGTCTATATATTAATTTATCTGCGTGGGGACAATTAGATAAATTAGATGAGAATATGAATTATGATTACTTTTTAAGTAACATAAGAAAAAAAATAAAACAAAAACTAAACAATTCTTTAAACGAAGAATTATTCTACGATGATAAATATATCGTAGATTTAGATATGAGAACTTCGGGATTATCAGTAGAAAAAAGAAGTTTTATGTCTTGTGAAATAACACTCTACCAAAAGAGACACTTACCTATAAACAGACCTAGAATAGTAGAGAGTACAAAAAAAATCATTAGTGATATTGTTAACGATTGTTTAGAAAACAATTCCGTTTTTACTTTCCATAAGAGAAAAAAGTAATTTTTTAACATAGTGGTATATTTATAAATAAAGTATATCATTATTATGGAAATATTAAAAAAGAATGAGATAAAAAAGAAAGGTATCCTTATCGAATATGATGCAGGATACATTTCTCCAAAAGATAATCGGCACTTTATTAGTGAAATGTCAAACTTAACCAAAGGTCAACCTATTATAGAGGAACCTTTGGTTGTTTATGCAGTAATGCAAAAGTATGGGGTGGAAAACAGAAACGAAAGAGTATACCCTGAGGCAATCCTTAGAAGAGAGGCGGAAAATTACCTTAAATTAGTTAAAGAGAAAAGGGCATTAGGTGAGGCGGATCATCCAGAATCATCTATTGTTGCAGTAAGTAGAATTTCCCATAATGTGGTAGACTTATGGTGGGAAGGTAATGTACTTATGGGTAAACTAGAAATCATTATGTCACCAGGATTCGTAAATCAGGGAATCATATCTTGTGAAGGTGACAGAGTAGCAAATTATTTAAGAAAAGGATTAAAGATTGGCGTATCATCTAGGGGTGTAGGTTCTTTGGAAAAAGAAGGTGGTAAGAATATGGTACAAGATGACTTTGAGTTAATTTGTTGGGATATTGTTACCTCACCATCTACACCAGGTTCTTGGATTTATAGTGAAGAACCTAGTAGAGAACAACAAATGTCTGAATCAAAATCTAAAGAAGAAACTATAAACCTAAAAGACTCACTAAATAATTTTTTACTCGATTAGTAAAATATTTAACACTTTTAGGAAATATTGCATATTTATTAGAAAATGCACTATTAGTGCATAAATAATAATTTAATAACAAAATAAAAAACAAAAGTAAAATGGCTGAAAAAAAGAAATCAATCATCGAAGAGGCTTTACTAGAAGCAAAGTCTTTAGAGGATGCCTTAAAAGCCAATACGAAAGAAATGCTTGCGGCACATATGTCCAAGGAATTTGAAAGTATCGTTAAGTCGTCTTTAAGAGAACAAAAAGAGGAAGACGAAGAAGAAGAAATCTCTGATGAAGACGAGATGGAAATGGACGATATTGAAGTTGAAGGGTCCGATGATGAAGAAGAAGACGTTGAATTAGATGTCGATGATGAAGAAGAATCTGATGAAGAAGAATTGGATTTGGATTCTGAAGAATCTGATGAGGTTGATGACGTTGAACTTGACTTAGACACTGATCTAGATTTAGATGCTGGTGAAGGTGAAGAAGTTGAGGGAGGTGATGAACTAGAATTTGATTTTGAATTACCTTCTGATACTGGAGGAGAAGAAGTAATGGACTTAACAGGTGCGTCTGACGCAGAAGTTGTTAAAGTTTTCAAAAAACTCTCTGACGATGATGAAGTAGAAGTAGTTAAAGACGCAGATGGTATTCATTTGACAGATAACAAAACGGGAGCAGAGTATTACATTAAGGAATCTATGGATGAAATGTGGGATTCTATGGACGAAGGTGACTGTTACGAATGTGGTGATGGTGCAATGTATGAAGATGACGAAATGCAACAAGACTTTTTAGGTGAGGATGAGACGATGTATGAAATCGAATTAGATGATGATTCTGATTTGATGGAAATGATGGGATCTATGGAAGATGAGTCTGAAGAAGATGAAATAGAAGAAGGTCTTGCAAGAACTAGAGGTTATGCTAGACAAGGAAATCGTAGACATGGTGCATCACACAATCCAACACGTAGAGACGGGTCAAGATTTTCTGAATCTAGAAAAGTTCGTAAACCTATCATTACAGAATCTAAGAGAACTGTTAAACCAGTTGTCAATAGAAAACCAAAGACATCTACAGTTTCTGAAACTAAGATAATGAAAGAATACAGAGAGTTAAAATCTAAAAACGAAGAGTACAAGAAAGCACTCAATGTATTCAAAGACAAACTTAATGAAGTTGCTTTGTTCAACACAAACTTAGCGTATGTGAATAGACTATTCACCGAGCATTCGACAACTAAAAAAGAAAAAATGGATATCCTTAAAAGGTTTGACAATGCAGAGTCGATTAAAGAGTCTAAGAACATTTACAAAACAATTAAGACTGAGTTGGATAACGCGAAACCAATTAACGAGTCTATTGAAAGAAAAGTTAATAAGACTATAGAATCTTCAAAGTCGACTAATCTTAATGAGTCTACTGCATATGTAGATCCACAGATTACGGCAATTAAAGATTTAATGAGAAGAATCTCATAATAATAATTAAATAACAAAAACTAAAAAAAATAAAAATGGGACATTTGTTAAATTCAGGTGAAGTCGGAAACATCGGACTTGAGCACCTAAAGCAAATCAGATCTAAAACTATTTCTAAGTGGAACAAATTAGGTTTCCTAGAAGGGTTGAAAGGTCACGTAAAAGAGAACATCGCACAATTGTACGAAAACCAAGCGTCTTCTTTACTTAATGAGTCAACTTCGGCTGATTCATCAGGTTCATTCGAGACAGTAGTTTTCCCAATTGTACGTAGAGTATTCTCTAAATTATTGGCTAACGATATCGTATCGGTACAAGCGATGAACATGCCAATTGGAAAATTATTCTTCTTTGTACCTAAAACATCAACTACACAAGTACCTTTAAATGGTTCTAACTTAGATGGTAATGGGGCACTTCCTGAGTGTACTATTTCAGCTTGTAATGGTACTACTTTGACTTCGTTTGAAACTAAATCTCTTTATGATTTATTTTATAACGATGGTTTATATGATAAATCTAAAGGTAGACAAACAGTATTAACTACTAAAGGTTACTATGGTGTTGTTCTTAATTCAGACGGAACTCAAACCCCAACTGCATTGACTTCGCAGCCATTAGCATCAGATGGTTCACACAGACAAGTTAAAATGTGTGTTACTGGTTTCTCAGATACTAACGCAGGAAGATTAACTGGACCTGATGGAAATGAAATGGATAGTGAAACTTTCTTAGCTTCATTAACTATTACTACTCCTGATGCTATTTTAGATGCTGACGGAAACACAATTATCTCAGCTGGTGGTGCTATTCCATTTAGATTGGTAGCTCAAAAATACGGAAGAGGTATTGTAGATTACAATCCAGGTTCAAGTGGAAATGGGTCAATCTGTACACCTGATGATTGTCTATTGGTTGAGTTAGATTTAACTCACCCAGCATGTATCGATTGTTCATCTGCTAACTTTGATGGATATGTGGGTGCAGCTTCAGGTTCACCACTTACAGGTTTAACTGTATCTTGGAGACAATATGAGTCATTAGAATTCGCAACTGAAATGGGAGAAGTATCTTTCGAACTTGATGAAGTTGTGGTTTCTGTAACAGAAAGAAAACTAAGAGCTACTTGGTCACCAGAATTGGCACAAGACGTTAGTGCATTCCATAACATTGATGCAGAAGCAGAACTTACGGCATTATTGTCTGAGCAAGTTGCGGCGGAAATCGATAGAGAGATCCTAAGAGACTTGAGAGTTGGTTCAGCTTGGCAATTGAGATGGGATTACAACGGATGGAAGAGAACTTCAAGTGGAGGTTTCAACGCTTATACTCAAAAAGAGTGGAATCAAACGTTGATTACTAAAATCAACCAAATCTCAGCTCAAATTCATAAATCAACTCTTAGAGGTGGTGCTAACTTCATCGTAGTTTCGTCTGAAGTTTCTGCTATCTTTGATGATTTGGAGTACTTCCACGTATCAAACGCTAATCCTGAGCAAGATCAGTACAATATGGGTATTGAGAAAATTGGTTCATTAGGAGGAAGATATACTGTATATCGTGATCCATATGCACCGGCTAACTCAATCATCATTGGACATAAAGGTAAGTCATTGTTGGATACTGGGTACATTTACGCACCTTACGTACCACTACAATTGACTCCTACGTTACAAAATCCATTCAACTTCGCACCGACTAAGGGTATCATGACTAGATACGCTAAGAAAATGGTTAACAACCGTTTCTATGGTGTTGTAACAGTTGACGGAGTTCAAACGTTTGACATTAACGAATTGAGATAATCAATTTTATATATGTTACTAAAAGGGTAGATTTTTTCTACCCTTTTTTTGTTTTACTACATATTTATTATTATATTTGTATTGTATATGAGAATCAAAAAGAAACACGTACTATTAGAATCTTTATTAATAGATGTTACCAACGAGTTTACACCAGTAGAAAAGAAAATTTTCAAAATGTTAAATAAACATTATGGTGACCCTATGAAAGATGAAGAAGGTAAAAAGAACTTTAATCAATGGGAGGTTGCGGCTTGGTTAATAGAAACATTAAATTTACCATATGAAGATGCATATGGGTTAAGTAAAACATATTTTTGGAATTATAATAGATTATTCGGTGAAATTAGGACATTAAGAAAAAATTCACCTATACCTTATCTGTTTTTTGAACACTTTAGTAACTTAATGGAAAATTTAGTTAAAAAATATGACAATGTAGCATATGACAATGTTAGAATAAACATCGATAGGGATTCGGGATTTGATGATGACAGAGAAGTAAGGTTATGGAGTGGATATAGAGGTTTTACTTTATACATTCCATTTACTAATGGGGATATTGGTAATCGTTATGTATACACTTCAGAGGGACGTAAAAGAATGATTATGGTTCGAATTCTTTTCTTCGCAATGGATAAAGAAGGTATAAAAGTAGATAAATATATAAGTGAAGAATCTTGGGAAAATGATGTTAATCAAAATAATTTTATGGTGCAAGTTTTTACTGAGTTTGGTGAAGATGAATCTAGAGTAGATGAAGAGTTAATGGTATTTGAGGCCCCATATCCTAAACCACTAACATATGATAATTTTGAGAAAGTTATTTTAGGTATTGCAGATGACGTTATTGAAAAAATCTCTAAGACTACCTTTAAATTACCTAGTAATATAGAAAGTATTAATGTAGATAGTCAACTTGATTAACTATATTAAATTTCAATGTATTAGTATATGTTTTAACTAACTGATTAGAAGTTAATTTTATATCTATAAAGTATTCATTAGGAATCATCCAAGAAGTATCTAATATAAAATAATTTTTAAGATAGGTTCTATTAACATCATTCCATTCAATAACATTAACTTCAGTTGGGCCTTCTTTAATGTATAATCTGTATTGTAAACCATCTATAACAGAACTTTCATTTACTGAATAAGGTATTCTAGCATTTACAAATACTTTTCTATAATCACCCCTTTTAATTTTTTCATCTCTCCTAATACCACTTAAATTAACTGTATATTCAATAGGAACACCCTCATCATCCCCAAAATTGTAATATTCGGTATCATCTTTAATTTCAAATTGTAGAGTCACATCTGGACGATTAATCCCATTGATTGTAATATCTGACCAAGTATCTGTAAATATTGTACAATCTGAAGATGATATAGGTACAAATAGTTCTATATAATAAACACCTTGTGTTTGTTGTACTACGTCATTACTCGTGAACGAAGAAAATATAGCACCATTTCCGTCATTAATGGTTACAGATGGTTTAGAATCTAAATTAGTGGGATCTGTACCTAGATTAGTGTAAAAGTATAGTCTATTAACCTTTCCTCTATAAAAGTTCTTCCTGTCGTCTTTAATTGGGTTGTTATAATTTGTTTCTACAAATGGTTCATAATATGTTTGTGTGTGTCTAGTAAAAAATCCCACATATTGTGAAGGGACGACTAATTTAGTTTCTAAATCTCTTTCGAATGATAAACCATAACCATAATTTGTTGTACCACCTGTAATTAAACTATTTACTTCATCAGTAATATCCATTTCAATATTTTCATTGCCCTTATCAAAATGTTGTGTCGCTACTGTAATTCCAGAAGGTGAACCTGAATACACACCTGGTTCATCCCAAAAATCTGTTGTAGTGGCGTTAATCCAATTACTCGCAGATTCTACAAATGTAATATCGTCACTAGGATGAATACTAATAAATTTTTCGTAATCATATCCACACCCCTCATCCCAAAATTTATTAATTCTAAATAAATTTAAATCGAATGAAGAAGTTCTTTGTTTACCATCTAATAATTTCTGCGCCTGTAAATCTTGATCAAAAAATGAAGTATTTGTCATTCTTAAAGTATGGGTTACATTAGATAAATCACCTAACTCACCATTATTATATTTTTCCTGTAAATCTGTAACGTCAAAATATAGTAGATGTCTTGTATAATCTTCTTGCGTTTCTTTACCACCATAATATAATTGAGCAATAGGATTTCTACCAGTGTTGACTTGTGTTCCAAATATAATTGTGTTGTTTTTATCTACGTAAGTTCTAGTTACCATATCTTTTTATTAATAAATATCTTAATTAGTATTAATGTTCTTATTTAATATAGTATTTAAATCAAAACGTAAAACATCTGTAGTAATAGTACTAGGATCAGGGGGTAAACCATTGTATGGGTGAACATGAGATGATACAAATTTTTTAATTAACTCTAAAAATTCTACTAAATTATCACCATAAACAACTGGATGTGCTTTATTATTTATTTTTACTTGTTCTTCATCAGTTATTAAACCTTTAGGGTCGGTTAAATTAAATGTCTGTGATTTTGAGTCATGACTTAATAAATTAATTTTATTTGCAACTACATTAATAACACTACTATTTACAGATTCTTTTTTTGTTATTTTTATATCTTTAATTTTCTTTTTTACTTCTATAGGTTGAGATCTAAAAATCGCAACTCCATCGTTACCACCATATATTTTTATAAAATCTTCTGCGGTAGATTTAATTTTCCATTTTGGGTTGGATGATGTAAAGTAATCAACAAATTCTTTTGCCTTTGTTAATGCTTGATCTCTAGATTCTACACCAGTAAAAGAATTTAAATCTTGAAATGTAGTTAAAACATTAGAATTTTCTGCATCGTTAACTGTGACGAATAATTCTGTTCTATTTATATCACCTTGCCTATAACTATCTTTAGGTAGATTACCAGACAAAATAAATCCAGAATTAGTTATAGTATTAATTTTAACTGTTATTACTACAGTATATGTTTCAGAAACATAATTAACAACTTCTTTTTCTACAATTTCCCTTTTTAATTTTTCCCCACCGTACTTTAATTGAATGTACCCTAAATTTTTACCGTTGAATTTATTTGGTGATTCGTCTATATATTTACCTACTCTTAACCAAATTTGTCTGTCTTTTTGTATTATATCGGTATTGTACCTACCTTGTAAAATAATATCTTCATCTTCACCATATGTACCTATTTCTAAGTTAGGGTCTTTTAATTTAGTGTATCCATCAGGTAATATAGATAAAGAAGAATTATAAGGTTCACCCTCAAGTTTTGTAGGTTGGGTAATTAATGGCCCAATCCAAAATCTTTTAGTTTTAAATGAAGACGTGGGTGAGGAACTATTATTTTCGTATTGGAACACAAAAACAGACTCCCCTACTTTTGGTAGCGTTATTAGGTATTTTGGTAATAATGGTACACATTTAATTAGACTTTGATTAGATTCTTTATCATCAATACCTGTTATTCTAACTTGTATTCTACCTGATTTAGTACTATCTATAATAGAAACAACCTCACCCATTCTAATAATAGGTATTACGTTAGTATTGGTGCTATCACTATAATAATTGCTCATATTTATTCTCCACTATATCTTTTACTTAAAATTTTATTACCATATAAGTATTCCTTTTCAACAGATTCTAATTTCTCAGATAATTTTATTATCTTATCTTTAATACTTTTCTGTTGATTTAATAATTCTTCTAAATGCATTTTTATTGATGCGTTATTCATATTTTCCCAATTTACTGCACTATTTTCCATACATTTATCTAATAATACCCTCCCCTTTACTTATTGATGTCGTTGTTCCTACAACAACTATTGGGCCCCCAGCATTACCACCAGTTGCCTGTACTAAAGTACCTGGAGGTATGGCAACTTCAATCTTCGCCTTTGTTAATAAAGCGTTTAATATTTCCTCAACCCTTATAATTTCCATTTGTAGATCTATATTTTCTGCACCACTGGGTAGTGGACCAATTCCGACCCCAATCTCCTTTTTACGTTCAATTATTTTAGATGCAATATCAATTGCACTTAATCCTTCTCTAAATTTAGTACCAATAAGAATTTCTTCTTTTGTAATTGGTTGTAATGGTGTTGAGGGGGTAAATAAGTTTTTAAATATCCCCGCAATTGCTTCTATTGATGTAATTAATCCGTTTGCCATAATTTTATTTTTTAATCACAGAATCTACCACCTTTTTTAGATTGTAGATTAATATTATTTAAAGAGTTTAAATTAACTTTATCAGTAAACCCTCTCACTTTATCTACCACCTTTTCAGATTTACCAAATAAATTATTAACATCTTCTATTTTATCGTTAACAAATCCAGGTAATAGACTAAGTTTTGATTTCAAATAGTTTATATTTTTTTCTTTAATTTTTTTTGTGATAACACATTTAACTAAATTTTTTAATGCCTTAATAACTAAAGGTAATAAATATTCATAAATTAATTTTCTTAAAAGTTCACTTAATATATCTACTATTATACATTCAAATTCCTTTAATATCTTTTTTATACTAATTTCAGTAACAGGTTTACCATTTACTAAAAAATAAAAGAGATTTAACATTAGTAGGTTCTTTGGTGATAATACTAATTTAGCCAAAGCAATTTGTAATGAGGTAATAAAATTTGATAGAAATTCTCCCGCAGCAGCATCTTTCTCTAAAGATTTTACTTTATCGACAGATTCATTAATTAAATCATCTAAAGCTTTATTATATGTATTTATTCTTTGTTGTAATCCCACACTATTTTTAATTTCGTCATTTATTTTTAAAACGGTGTCGAAGGATATTGAGCTTATATTTTTACCACAACAATTTTTATATTCTTTTATACCTAATTTTTTTTCTTTTACTTTTTGTTTTATATTCGATAGTTGATTACTATCAAAAGTATAAAAACTATCATCAAAAGTGAATTCTGTATTACCATTTCCAACACCATTATCTAAATAGTCATTTATGGAAGCTTCCATTTCAACAACTCTATTTAAACATTCATCTGGCAAATCGATTTTATTTGTAAGTGTACCATACAATAAGTCAATTACGTTTGGTATGACTTTATCTACATCAAAAAGAGGTTGTTGACTATTAAAATAATCAATTAATACGTTAATTAAGGTTTTATTATAATATGTTTGATTAATTACTCTAAAATTAAAAACTCTAGGTCTAGGTTCTATATTTTGGTATGCTACTGTACCGTCTCTTTGTGTAAACGCGATAGGACTATTTTCGTAATATCGTACCTCTAATATTTGTTTTCCATTTGTCGGGTCACTCCAAATTAAAGGACTACCATTTAATTGTATCACCTCCCATAAAAATGCATTGATGTCGGTGGTGGAATTACCATCATAAAATAATTTACCTATGTCAGTATTTGGATCAGCAGCAAAAATACAAGTTAAGTCTATTTTATTTAACTCAACATTAAATCCAACACCATTTGTCCCACTATTTGGGATAGGTTGGTTATTTTGATCATAAACAATGGTAGACGGTTGTATCTGATATAACCATTCAGGTATTTTAGGGTTTATTTTGCATGCATAACAACTTTTAATTGAATTTATGAAATTTATAGATAGGTCTTCTGATAATGGTTGTAATTGTTCAACTAACCAACTAATTAGTTGTAAACGCATTTCTTCAAAGTTAATTCCTGAAATTAGTGCTAAAATATCAGCCAAAAAGTCCATAACTTTTTGACTTGGGTTTAAATCTGGAACCTCAGGTATTAAATTTGGGACACTTAAGTCAGGTAAATTATTACATATTGTTTGGTTAAGGGATATTAATTCTAATATCTGCCTCTTAGTGTCTGTGATTAAATCTCCAGGTTTACATACAACATTCCTAAACTTATCGCTCATAATTAATTATTCTATGTCGTATTCTGTATTTTTGTTTTCAGATTTTTCTTTAAATAATTCTCTAAGAATACTTTTATCTTCTTCAGTAATACTGTTATCTGAAGTTTTATTTGTGTCGTCAGATTTACTACCTAATATCTGACTTTGTAATTTTGCTAGTGCAATTTTTTTGTCGACAGTACTCTCAATAATTTTTATAGTTTCATTATTGACTTTACCTATTTGGTATTCATCATTATTGTCTTCAATCTCTGCTCTACTTTTTCTTTCATTTAGTTCTCTACGAGCACTATTCATAATGTTATTACAATCATTATAAATTTCCTGCATTAATTCTTGTAAACTATCTTTATCTAAATTAATTTTAGTTTTTTTAGGCCTTGACATAACATTTGTTTTATTATAAATATCTTTCCTTTATTTTTTTATAACAAATCGTCATCTATTTTGTCATTTTTGATGAGTACGTACATCTTTTTAAATCTCCTCATACCAACTCTTATGTCTTTTGTCGATAAATCGGTTATTTCTCTGACGTAAGAAAGTATTAAATTTTTATTGTACTTATTACCACTTTCTATTTGCTCAAATATTGTTTCCCAATTATCTAAAATTTTAATTAATGCATCACCAACCTTATATTCTGTTTCAGAAACTTTAGTATGTTGTATTTCCGCCTTTATGCTTGCAGATATTTCTTTAATAAAGTCATCTAATTGCATTTTTTGATCATCAATACTATACATTTGTTCATCCATTGCCTCTACTGTGTTATATACATCTTCATAAGAAACATCAGATTTTATCTTTTTATCATCCTTAATAAGTTGACCTAAAAGATAATGTTTACAGATTGTACCAAAATAAGAATAAGCTTTTTTATTCTTAGTAGGTTTAAAATTATGCATTTTAGTAATTAAAAAAGAAAGTGTGTCTGCGTGTACGTCTTCGTATTCGTATTCTTTTCTATATAACTTATACCTTCGTATGATGGACTCAACCATCTTGTTTATTGGGTCTTTTAGAAATTCATTGTAAATTTTATTTCTTTCACTATATGACTCACTTGTTAAAAACTTAACTACTGCTTCCTCCTGATCAGGTCCAAAATATAAATTCGATGTTCTCTTCCGACCCCTTTTTTTGGGTTCTTCCGACATCATAATTTTTATTATACCTCATATGTTATTTCTCTGTCTTCAGTGAAAAAATATTCTTTCTTTGCTTTGTTTACCCAAAATTTACTTTCTAAAACATCGATAGTAGTCTTATATTCTACGAATAAAGAACCTTCTCTATTGTTAGTATGTTTGTAACCCAATTTAGGGATAACCATAATAGGGATAGAAAGATAAGACATTCTTAATAAGAATTCGTAGGTGAATGTAAGTTTCATATTAGATTTTAGTCCACCATTTTCTAAGAATGTTTCTCGTTTAACAATCATCCCATCGAAGTTAAAATTTTGTACTCTTTGTAATGTATTATTATCTAGATAACCAATTTGTTCAGAAAAGTCTTTAGCCCAAACACTTTCGTTAGTAAATGAAATAAATCTACCATTTTCATCAGTTTCATATACTATTGGTAAAAATACCCCCACTTCAGGATATGATTTAATATAATCTAACCCATTTTTAATCCAAATAGGAGACACTTCATCATCATATTCTACAAAAGTAAAATAATCTCCAGTACTTTTTTCAACACCATAATTAATTTGTGATTGGAAATCATAATTACCTGTCTCGTTTTCAATTACTTTAGTTACGTCTTTTAAATCTCCAAAGTCGTAATTATTTAAATAGTTTTTTATTGCCTCATCGTTTGATGTAACAAACAAAACTTCTGAAGGTTTAACCCTTTGTCCTTTAATACTCTCAATACATCCTACAATATAACTTTCTTCTAATTTGTGTACTGGTACTATTACTGTAATATTCGCCATTTTATATTTTATTTTTTAATTGTTATCTACCTTGTCCTCTATATTTTTTTTTATAAAGTTTACTAGTTTTTAATTTACTTCGTTTTGTTTTTGAGTGTACTCCTTTTCTTTTCCTTCTTGGGTTAGGTGAGTACGAATTAACTTGTCCTTTAGCCATTTGTTTCGTTATTTTCAGTTGTTACTTCCTCTTTTTCTTTAAGTTGGGTATATGTGGTTTCTAATTCAACTACCCTCCTTTTAAAAATACCATCATAAACTTCAGAAAGAACTTTATCAGAATCTTCTACACTATATTTATCACCCCATTCTTTCATACCATTCATCACATTTTCAGGAAGAGCGTCTTCTAAGTACAACCCAACCATAGTTGCGATAATATCAGGAATTGCGTTCATATTAGGAGTCCAAATACCATTATCAACAAGATTTAAATTACCATTCTCATCAATATTACCCATCCATTCTGGTACCATTCTAGGAATTTTACCAATTACAGGTGTGTTAGATTTCATACATTCTAATGGGAATGTACCAAAACTAGAAAGTTCATCAACCCAAACACCTAAGAAAGATTGACCCAATTCTTTTGCGAACGTTTCTCTAGGTAATCCTGACATATCTCTAAATGTTACAAATCTGTAGTGTGGATACTTTTGATAGAATACTTTCACAATTTTAAGTAATTCTCTTTTATCTCTCGCAACCATCGCCACTGTAGGGATTTTAGGTTTATCACTATCTTTAAAGAAAGATGGGATTCCCACAGGTACGATATCAGTTCTCATACCTCTAAAAACTGAATTAACATAATTACTAAGGTTTTGATTCGTAGTAATCACATCTCTAATACCAAATTGTTCCCAACCTTCACCGATCTCCAACATTTCAAATATGTATTCATATGATTGTACAAATACAATTCTTTTACAAGGGAAGTTTGCGGTTTGTTTAATAATACTTGCAAATGCTTCAGGTACTACAACAAAGTCAGAAGGACCAACTTGTAATTTTTGTGATTCGATAGAAACGTGTGGTAGGTTTGCATATTCTTCACCTAACCATTCTGCGATACCCATACCTTCTTCATCTTCTCTAAGTTTATAATCATTCTTATCATGAAGAATTTGAGCGTTGTACCCTAAATCTCTTAATTTTTTTACGTGTTCGTAAATTGTCGCAACACCTGCGGTTGGGTTACCTTTGGTGTCGATAGTAAAGAAATAAATACCAAAATCTTTGTTGTTAATTTTTTCGATACTATTCTTAATTCTGTCTAATTGTTCACTCATAACATTATTACTTTTTATTATTATAATTCTTTAAGAATTCCTTTCATCAACAGAGTGTTAAAGGCAATCTTAAAAGGTATAGTTGCGTTGTTAAGTGCAACAACACCCATTTTATTATCTACTTCTTCGTTGTACATCATTATACCACCTATCAGTTCCCTATACATCTCGTATTTAGTTACGTCAATATGTAACCCACCTGTATCGGTAATAGGTTCTTCATCATCACCATCTTTTCCTTCATTTACTTTTATTGGAAGTGGTTCTTGTTCTATTCGAACTATTTCTGACAATCTGTCGATGTCGAGGTATAATTCTTTACCTCCAATTTCTAATAGTAAATTATCCATATGATTTTTTTATTAATTTAACTTTATTTTTGTAATAAGTAAATATTAAACGTCCTCGAACTCTATAGTTTCTGTACCTAATATTTTACCTAACAATTTTTTATCGTCTAATAATTCTTTTAAATCCACAATAGTATAATCAGAATTACACATTTTATTGTAAGTATTAATTACTTTTATAGAAACTTTATCTAATGGTTTAGAAACTAAAGTATCTGGTGACGCAGTAATTAAAACATCCACATGATCCCATTTATCTGAGTAATTTCTAACAAACTTTATTGTATTAACTTTACAAGATAACTTAGATAAAAAGAATAGAGTAGATGGTTTACTATTATTAAGTTCTTTACTGATAATAATAGGTTCATGACCTAAATCTTCAATTAAATTATGTAATTGATTTAAATGTTCTACTGAATTAATTTTGGTTTCTCCAGCGTGTCCAAAAATCTCTAAAGATGAATCTACATACATAAATCTATTAAGTTCTTCAGTACCACCAGTAAATTTAAACCACTTTAAAAGATCTAAATCTTTAATGTCTCTTTTAGGGGATTCTTCACCTTCTTCTAATTCTACTGGATAATACTTATCATAAACAGACTCAAATTTAGTAATAAAGTCTCTGACTACACCGTCAACGGTTATCCCTATTCTCATCTTTTTCTATTGTATAAATTTCTAATAATTGTCTTTTGTCTAATTTTTTTATAAGACTAAAATATTCTAATGCAAATTCATAAGAATAACATTCTACAGAATTAATACATTCATTATCTTTTGTTTTTAAAGTATATTTTTTATCACTCATTTTTTATTGGGGTTCTAAAGTTTCAAAAATTTCTTCGATTGTTTTAATTATTGGGTTTCTTACAACATCTTCAGGGTTTCTAAGTTCTACACAACCGAAACCTTCGATATCCTTAAATTTTTCAATAACTACTTCTAATGAACTTTCTTTTTTATTTCTTAAGTCTTTTTGTTTGACATCACCCATAATAACCATTTTAGAATTATCACCAATTCTCGTCATAAGGGTTCTAATATTTTCTAATGTGATATTTTGTGCCTCATCAATTAATATAATTGAGTTGTCAATACTTCTACCTCTGGCAAATGCAATGGGAACTATTTCTATTACACCTAACTCTATTAGTTTTTCCATTCTACTTTTACCGATTAATTTTCTAATATTATCAGTAAAGGATTCCATAATAGGTGCCATCTTTTCTTTTAAATCACCAGGTAAGTGTCCAATTTCTTCATTTTTAAGTGGGGTAATAGATTTAACTAAAACAATTCTTTTATACCTTTCTTTAGTAGTCACTAACTTTATTGCCTCCGCACAAGATAAAAATGTCTTTCCTGATCCCGGTAATCCACTACATATTGTTATTTCATTATTTCTAATAGAGTCTATTAATTTTTTTTGGTTTTCTGTTTTACATTTTACGTTAATGGATATTGTTTTAAATAACTTCTCCTCTTCTACGTTTCTCCTGTTAAGGAATTCCTGCATTTCGATAATATCTTCTTCAGGAATTTGTTTATTTCTTCTTCTACTCATATAATAAATTTATTATATAATTATAATAATTAAAGTTTATTTACTATAATATTTTAACCAATATTCTATCATTTCATCTAACATAGTCTCAAAACTATATTTAGGTACCCACCCCAATTCATTTCTTAATTTAGTGGAATCCCCTTTTAAATCATTTAGTTCCTCAGGTCTCATATGTTTACCAGAAATAACAATGTAATCTTTGTATTTTAAATTTAATTTAGTGAAGACATATTCACAAAGTTCTCTCACAGAATGTGATACGCCTGTCGCACAAACATAATCGTTAGGTTCATCTGTTTGTAACATCATCCACATCGCTTCAACATAATCTTTAGCGTGTCCCCAGTCTCTTGTTGACCCTAAATTACCTAAATGTAGGTTACCTTGTAAACCTAATTTAATTCTTACCGCAGCCTTAACAACCTTATTTGTGACAAAATTAGTACCTCTACGAGGAGATTCGTGATTAAATAATATACCATTCCATATTTTCATCCCATATGAATTTCTATAATTTCTACAAATGTTATATGAAAAAACTTTCGCACAACCATATGGTGATACAGGATTCATAGGTGTCGTTTCCCTTTGGTACCCGTCTTCATCAATATTATTACCAAACATCTCAGATGATGATGCCTGATATATTTTAGAGTTCGGTGAAACCATTCTAACTGACTCCAATAAATTAAGTGTTCCCAATCCTGTGGCGTTTGCAGTATATAGTGGTTGATCAAAACTTACTCTAACATGAGATTGTGCAGCTAAATTATATATTTCATCTGGTTGTACTTTTTGTAAGACACTAACTAAAGACGCCATATCAGTTAAATCTGCATACTCTAAATTTAATTTCTCAAAAATATGATCAATTCTTACGGATTGTGTTTCTGACACAGAGTTTCTTTTAACTACGCCCCAAACCTCATATCCCTTTTCTAATAAAAACTCTGCAAGATAAGAACCATCTTGCCCGTTAATACCTGTTATTAGTGCCTTTTTACTCATATTTGTTAATTATATTTATTATTTTATCCATATCTTTTTTTGATAAGTCTTGATGATTTGGTATATAAAAACCTTTTTTATCTAATAATTCACAATT
>Ga0222714_10000415_pt1 | contig 49454 bp, 48 predicted proteins | sample C33_3DmetaG_FD_165048 | JGI IMG/M metagenome (GOLD analysis project Ga0222714, IMG submission 165048) | Estuarine water microbial communities from San Francisco Bay, California, United States - C33_3D | ecosystem: Environmental > Aquatic > Marine > Unclassified | place: USA: California... | reverse complement strand
ACTCCCTCCGCATCGTCGTCGATGCCACCGACCTGCATGCAGGCCTGACGGGAGAACGTGCGCTGGAGCAGCGGGTCGTCCCGGCCGAGAGCCGCATCACCCTTCGCTCGCTCAAGGCCGGCGAGGCCCTGACGCATGACGGCGCCAAACTGCTCGAAATCCTCGTCGTGCGCGGCCAGCTAAGCCTCAATGGAGAAGCCCTGGGGCCTGCTTCCTATGTCCGTCTGGCGCCGGGCGTCTCCCTCACGTTCACCGCAACGGAGGCCAGCCTGGTCTACCTCAATGAGCGCACCCCTACGGAGCCTGAAAAAGATTCCTACGCCTTACACGGCGACCAACTAGATTGGCGGCAAGGCATGGTCCCGGGGCTCAAGGTCACCTCCTTGCACCAAGGCCTGACCAAGCACACCGCCCTGGTGCGTTGGGCGCCGGAGACGCGTTTCAATCCGCACACGCATGTCGGCGGCGAAGAAATCTTAGTCCTCGAAGGCATCTTCCGCGACGAGCATGGCAGTTATCCCGCCGGCACGTGGATCCGCAGCCCGCATATGAGCAATCACCGTCCGTTCACCGGACCGGAAGGCGCGACGATCCTGGTGAAGGTCGGCCACTTGGACGTGGCCTGAACCGTCACTTCGTCACGTCAAGGATCTCGGCCTCGAGCTCGATCGTGCGGCCGTGGGCGCCGCCGATGAGCGTCTTGGCGCCGGGCTTCACCGTGATCGTCGTGTTGGCGCGGGAGACCGCGACCTGCGGGGCGGGCGCGTCGATGATGACGGCCTTGTGGAGCACCAGTTCGACGGACTGACCGAGACGGGAAAGCGTGAGGGCTTCGCGCTTCTCGTCGTAGGACTTCAAGGTCCATCCGTCGATGCGACGTCCCAGCGGTACCCACTGGCGCTTCCCCGTGGAGTCTTCGATCGAGAACAGCTTATCCTTCGTCAGCACGCCGTGGAAGAAAGGCAGGTTGCCCTTGGGGCGAGGCGCCGGGCCGGCCGGAGCGGGCGCCGGCGTGGCGGCCGGGGAAGGCGGAGCCTCGCGGGATTCCGTCGCCGCTTCGAGGGTCAGCGTACCGTCCTTGTTGACCTTAGGGGTGACCGTGAAGACCACACCCTCTTCGGCCGAACCCACGCGGATGGTCGTCTGCTTGCCGTCGACCGTGATCACCGAAGGCGAAGCGTAGACCTCCGGCTTGCCGTCCTTGTCAGGACGCGTGAAGGTCGCCTTGACCTTCAGGTGCGTCGGCACCGTTTCCTCCGCCGCGAAGGCCGCGGCGGCGAGCAGGACGAGCAGGAGGGGACGCAGCATGGCTTAACGGGCGGCCGGCGGCGCGACCGGCGTCGCGGAGACCGTTCCGCTCACGGAAAGCTCGAGGCCGCCGACGCCGGGGACCTTGGCGACCTCGCCCGGGCGCACCGTGACGACCGTGCTGAGTTCGCTGGCCGAGGCTTCGATCGAGGATTTGTAGAGGTGCAGCTCCTGGTGCGTGGCGCCTTGGGAGACCGTGAGCACGTTGGTCTCGACGTCGAAGGCCTCCAGTTTCCAACCCTCGACGGTGGCGCCGAGCTTATACCAGCGACGGCCGCTGCGGCTGTCCTGGATGGAGAAGAGACCTTCCTTCGCCAGCACGGAGTAGAAGACCAGCGAGCCGTCGTGGGCCTTGGATTCGCGCTTACGCTCGCGTTTGGCGTCCTTGGGGTCGACCACCTCGGGTTTATGGCTGATCGAGACGCGGACCGAGATGCTGAGCATGCCGTCGGGCTGGACGGTCGGGGAGATCACCAGGTCCATCGAGGTCTCCGGCTTGCCCTTCGGGTCCTTGGGGTCCGGTTTGCCGGCGACCGAGACGCGGGCCTCGGAGCCGGAGATCACCGAGACGGACGGGAATGACATCAGGTCCGATTTGCCCGTCTTCGGATCGAGGTGCGTGACCGTGCCCCGGACCGTGACCGTGGGCGGCGGCGCGGGCGGGGCGGAGGTGGCGGCGGACACCCCGAGGGAGGTCAGGACGCCAAGCGCGAGCAGGAGGAATCGTAGGGCCATGGGGGTCAGCATGGTTGTATTTTCCCTTATACCCCTTCGCGAGGCAAAAGGTTGCATCCCGCGGGCCCGAAACCTCAGAGGCGCTTGAAGATCAGCGAGGCGTTGTGGCCGCCGAAACCGAGGTTGTTCGAGATCGCGACGTCCACCTGGCGGGCCTTGGCGACGTTCGGCGTGTAGTCGAGGTCGCAGTCGGGGTCCGGGTTCTCGTAATTGATCGTCGGCGGGATCATGCCCGTGTGGATGGCCATCACGCACGCGGCCGCCTCGACGCCGCCGGCGGCGCCCAGGAGGTGTCCGGTCATGGACTTGGTCGAGGAGATCGAGATCTTGGGGGCGTGGTCGCCGAACGTGCGCTTGATCGCGAGGGTCTCGCAGCGGTCGTTGATCGGAGTCGAGGTGCCGTGGGCGTTGATGTAGCCCACCTCGGACTTCTCGATACCGGCCTCGGCGAGGGCGCGGTTGAGGCAGAGCGCGAGGCCCTTCCCTTCCTGGTCCTGGCCGGTGATGTGGTAGGCGTCGCAGGTGGCGCCGTAACCGGCGAGCTCGCAATAGATGCGGGCGCCGCGGGCCTGGGCGTGCTCGAGGGACTCGATGACGAGGACGCCGGCGCCTTCGCCCATGATGAAGCCGTCGCGCAGCTTGTCGAACGGACGGGAAGCCTTCTCGGGCGTGTCGTTGAAGTCGGTCGACATCGCCTTCATGTTGCAGAAGCCGGCGTAACCGAGGCGGGTGATCGCGGCTTCGGAGCCGCCGGAAAGCATGATGTCGGCGTGGCCGTCGCGGATATGGCGGAGGGCTTCGCCGAGGGCGTGGGAGCCGGAAGCGCAGGCCGAGACGACGCCGAAGTTGACGGACTTGGCCTGGAACTCGATGGCCACGACGCCGGAGGCGATGTTGGCGATGAGCGAAGGGATCGTGAAAGGCGAGACGCGCGACGGACCGCGCTCGATGAGGACGCGGGCCTGGTTCTCGATGGTCTCCATGCCGCCGATGCCCGAGCCGATGATCACGCCGAAGCGCTCGGAATCCAGCTTGGTGACGTCGACGCCGGCGTCCTGGATGGCGAGACGGGAGGCGGCGACGGCGTACTGGGTGTAGCGGTCGTTGCGCTTGGCTTCCTTGCCGTCCATGTACTTGGCCGGATCGAAGTCCTTGACCTCCGCGCCGACCTTGGACGGGAAGTCCGTGGGGTCGAAACGGGTGACACGACCGATGCCGGAACGTCCCTTGATGAGGGCGTCCCAGAAGGTCGCGTTGTCGTGACCGAGGGCCGTCAGCGAGCCGATGCCCGTGACGACTACCCGGCGAGATTTGCGGTCGGAGCTCAAGGGGACGGGCCTACGCGATGAGCCCGGTCTGATTACTTGGTGGCGTGGGCCTTGATGTGCTCGATGGCGTCACCAAGGGTCTTGATACCGGCGGCCTTGTCTTCCGGGATCGTGATGCCGAATTCATCTTCGAAAGCCATGATGATCTCCACGAGGTCAAGGGAGTCAGCCTTCAGGTCGCCCTGGAAGCTGGCACCGGGGGTGAGCTGCTCGGGGGTGACGGAGAGTTGCTTGACGATGATGTCCTTGACGCGCTGTTCGATGTTTTCGGGCATAAAATGGAGTTTTAGTGGGTTTTGGGGTGTCAGATGGCCATGCCTCCGTCAATCGAAAAGACCTGCCCGGTGACATAGCCCCCCTCTTCCGAGGCGAGGTAATCGACCATGGCGGCGATATCGTTGACTGAGCCAAATCGTCCCAGAGGGATGACTCCGAGAATCTTCTGCTTCACCTCGTCGGAGAGCTCGCCCGTCATGTCAGTGGTGATGAAGCCTGGGGCGACGGCGTTGGCGGTGATGGAGCGTCCGGCGAGTTCGCGGGCGAGGGTCATCGTGAGGCCGTGGAGGCCGGCCTTGGCGGCGGCGTAGTTGGCCTGGCCGGCGTTACCCTGCACCCCGGTGACGGAGGAGATGCTGATGATGCGACCCCAGCGCTTCTTGGTCATCGGGCGCACGAGGCCCTTGGTCCAGTAGAAGGCGGAGGAGAGATTGGTGGAGATGACGTCGTTCCAGTCCTGCTCGGACATCGCCATCACGAGCTTGTCGCGGGTGATGCCGGCGTTGTTGACGAGGATCTCGACGGCGCCGAACTCGGCGATGATCTGCTCGCAGGCCTTGGCGACCGCGGCGGCGTCGGAAACGTCGACCTGGAAGGCCTTGGCCTTCTGGCCCTTGGCGAGGATGTCGTTGGCGACCTGCACGCAGGTGTCGGACTTCGAGACGCAGAGCACGGTGTGGCCGTGGGCCGCGAGACGTTCCGCGATGGCCTTGCCGATGCCGCGTCCGGCTCCGGTGACAAGGGCGACGCGAGGAGAGTGCGTGAGGTGCATCGGGGGTTTATGTGCAAGGAAAAGGGGGTTCTGGCAAGTGGCTAATGCCCCGCCGGAAGCCCCCTTCCCCGCCCTCCGCGCTCAGTAGACGTCGCGCTGGTAACGGCCGTCCTTCTTGAACTGCTTCACCCACTCCACCGCGGCCTCGGGCGTCATGCCGCCCTGCTCGGCCACGATGGCGTGGAGCGCCGCATCGACGTCCTTGGCCATGCGCTTGGCGTCGCCGCACACGTAGAAATAAGCGCCCTGCTGGATCCACTTCCAGAGTTCGGCGGCGTTCTCGCGCATGCGGTCCTGCACGTAGACCTTGGCGGCCTGGTCGCGGGAGAAAGCGGTGTCGAGACGCGTGAGCACGCCGGCCTGCTGATACTCGGCCCACTCGTCGGCGTAGAGGAAGTCGTGGTCCTTGCGCTGGTCGCCGAAGAAGAGCCAGTTCGGGCCCTTGGCGCCGCGGGTGGCCCGGTCCATGACGAAGCTGCGGAACGGCGCGACGCCGGTGCCGGGGCCGACCATGATGACCGGCACGTTGTCGTCGGCGGGCAGGCCGAAGTGCGACTCGGCGACGAAGATCGGGAGGTCGGGTTCGTTCATCCGGGCGCGGTCCGCAAGGTAGCTGGAGCAGACGCCTTCGCGCTGGCGCCCGTTGGTCTCATAGCGGACCACGGCGACGGTGAGGTGGATTTCCTGAGGATACTTCGATGGCGCGGACGAGATCGAATAGAGGCGCGGCATCAGTTTGCGCATGAGCTCGATCAGCTCTTGGGCGGATGGACGGGCGGACGGGTTCTCCAGGAAGAGGTCGACGAATTCGCGCTGCTCCATCCAAGCCTTCTTCTTCTCGGGATCGGCTTCGCCGATGGCGGCGGCCAGACGGGCCTTGTCGGCGGCGTCGGTCGCGCGGTCGTGCAGGAGCTGCGCGGACTTGTAGGTCGGGCCGTTGAGGGCGAGACGCGTCGAGAGGGCCTGACGAAGGGCGATCGGGGCCGGGTCCTTCGGGATCGTCACCTGCTCGTCGCCCGTGAAGCCCGCGGCCTGCAACAACGCCTCCACGGCCTTGGGGTTGTTGGTCGGAAAGACCCCGAGGCTGTCGCCGCACTTGTAGGTCAGGCCGCTGCCGGCGAGGGAGACGGAGAAGTGCTGGGTGTCCTTCTGGCTGGCCGGCGAACTCAGCCGACGACGGTCGACGAGGCGGGCCGGGAACGGGTTGTTCTTATCGTAAGGCGCGGACATGAAAGTACCCCGCAGGATGCCTAGCGGGGTACTGATGCAAACCTCTTTTGGGGAGGGCTTATTGGTAGACCTTCACCCAATCGACGTCGACGTCGTCCGGCAGGGTCTTGAGGACCAGCCTCGGGCGATCCTGCTCTTCGATGCGGTGGGTCAAAGCCAGCGACATGGGGCGGACGAACTCCTTCCGTTCCAGCTTATGGACGGCCTTGCCATCGATGAACCAAGTGAAGCCCTTGTCCGTCCAGAGGATGCCATAGGTGTGGAACTTCTTGGAGAGATCGGTGAATTTGCCGACCGACTTGTCGGGCCGGAAATCCTGGTAACCCGTCTCCGTGACGGCCCGGGCCCAGGGGCTGACCCGCTCCTTGCCCGTCGCGTGGAAGGACGCGGTGATGCTGGGCGGGGTCTTCTCGTCGTCGGTGATGATGCGGAAGGTGCCGACATGGCCGTCGCCGGCGTTCATGCGCATGGAAGCCTCGAAGTAGCCGAACTGCTGGCTGAACTTACCGCGCGTGGTGAGCGTATTGGTCTGGATCATGTTCTCCTTGACCTTGAGCCCGATGCGCAAGGCGCTTCCCTTGCCGACCTTGACGAAGGAGAACACCTCGCGGGCGCCGATGACGTTCCACTTGGCGGCGTCGATCGCGCCCCCGTCGAAATCATCGGAAAAGACGAGCTTCTTCCCCAGACCGGGATCGGCCGCGAAGGCGGCCGTCGTGAGGAGCAGGATTGCGAGGGACTTCATGGGATTACTTGTAGATCTTGACCCAGTCGATGTCGACGTCGTCCGGCAGTTCCTTGAGCACGAGCTTCGGACGCTCCCATTCACCGACACGGTGGGTGAACTGCATGGTCATCGGGGTGGTGATGGCGATGCGATCGACCTTATGAATCTGCTTACCGTTCACGAACCAGGCGAAGCCCTTCTCCGTCCAGAGGATGCCGTAGGTGTTGAACTTCTTGGACGGCTCGCCGCCCTTGAGGATCTTCTTACCCGAGTTTTCGGAACGTAGGTCATGCTGGCCCTTGTCATCCAGGTAACGCGCCCAAGGGGCGAGGTAGTCGTCGCCGGTGCCTTCCCACAGCGTGTGGATGAAGGGAACCACCTTCTCGTCCTTGCCGCGGACGGACATGTTGCCGGTGTGTCCGGGGTTGGCGTTCATGCGGATGGAGGCCTCGAAGTAGCCGCGGACCTGCTCGTACTTGCTGCGGATGCCGTTGGTCTGGATCATGTCCTCACGCTTGATCAGCGTGATGCGGAGGGCCTTCGACTTGCCGACCGTGACGAAGGACATCGCCGTGGGCTCACCATAGGTGGACCACTTCGCCGCATCGAGGGCGGGTCCGTCGAACTCGTCGGAGAAAACCAGCTTCATGTTCGAAGCCGGATTCACCGCGCCCAGGGCGGCCGTGAGGGCGAGGAGGCTGAGGATATGTTTCATGGGAAGGGGCGTGGAGTAAGCAGGTCTCAGGGAATCTTGAAGACCTTGACCCAATCGACCTGCATCGGCTCGGGACCCAGCTTAGGATTCGGGAAATCCTTCAACAGGCCGCCTTCCGGCAGGCTCTGATAGAACTCCAGGAACATCGGGTCCTTCGGGATCGGGCGGGACAACTTGTGAACCTGACGTCCTTCGACGTACCAGATGTAGGAGGTCGCGTTCCATTGCAGACCATAGGTCAGGAACTTCTTGTACGACTTGCCCCCGTCCATCGCGATGACCCGCTCCTTGGGGGCGAGCCGATGGGAACCGCTTTCGTCGACGATATTGAGGTTCGGCTCGATGCGGTCTGCGCCCGTGAACACGAAGGACATCGAAGCGGCAGGCACCGTCTCCATCTTCTCGTTGCGGATTGCGAAGATAGTCCAGCCCCGGTTCTTGGTCTGCACCGCGCGGATCGAAGCCTCGAAGTAGCCCTGGCCGAAGGTGAACTTACGCGAGGTGTGGGCATGACTTCCGTTCCAGAAGCCGGCCTTGTCCTTCGGCGTGACTTCGAGCTGGAGCTTGCCGTCCACGATGCGGGCCTGGCCGCCGACGTTCCACTTCGCCTTGTCGAGCTCCTTGGCGTCGAAATTATCTTCCCAGACCGGCTTCAGGCCGGTGTTGGGCGCGGCGCCCAAGGACAGGGCGACCAGCATCGAAAAGAGGGCGACGGCTTTCATGAAGGGGGTGTTGGACATATTGAAAGCGGCAACCGAGGGGAGGCAAGCCTGGTCGGCTCACTGATAGACCTTCACCCAGTCGACCCGCATGGGTTCCGGACCCATCTTCGGATCCTTGAAGCTCTTCAGCAGACCGGCCTCCGGAAGCCCGTTATGGCTCAGGCCAATGTACATCGGCTTCGGAGTGGCCGGGATTTTGTCGGAGATGCGGATGGTATAAACCAGGCGTCCGTCGACATACCACCGGTAGTCGGCCGGCCCCCACTGGAAACCGAAGCGATGGAACTTCTTCGAATAGGTGTCATCCTTGGGAACCGGATTCTCCTTGGGATTAAGACCACGCCCGCGCTCCTCATGCCTTATGTAAAGACCAAGGCTGACCGTGCTTCCTCCGCCGTTGCTGAAACCCATGCCTGCGGAGGGCGGATTGTCGTCTTGGTTACGGATGCCGAAGCCGCAGCCGTGTCCGCCCGTCTTGACGAACATGATGGAGGCTTCGATGTAGCCGGCCTTCGAGCTGTATTTGCCGCGCGTGTCGACGTTGGAGCCGCGCCAGAACATCGGCTTCGAGCCGGGGGTGATTTCCAGCGAAAGCTGCCCATCGACGAGACGCACGCCGTCGGCGTTGCCGATGTTCCACTTCTTCTTGTCGATCTCCTTGTCGTTGAACTCATCGGACCAGACGAGCTTGAGGCTGCCTTCCGGACCCGCCCAGAGGGACGCGAGACAGAGGAACAATGGGAGCAGACGCGAGAGGTTCACGGCGGTGAGGGGTAATACCTAGGAAAAACCCGTCAGCCCAGGGTGCAAGCCCTAGATGCCGCCCGCCCTCTCAGTTCTCGAAAATCGAGTCGATTTCCTTGCGGGAAAGCGGCCGGCAATCCCCCAAGGGCATCTTCCGCAGCACCAGCCCGCCGATCTGGAAACGACGGAGCGTCTTCACGTGGAAACCGAAGATCTCGAAGAGCCGGCGGATCTCGCGCTTGCGGCCCTGGTCGAGGTGGACCTCGAGGTGGGCGGCATGATCCGGATGACGGATGACCTTCTTGAAACGCAGGTGCTCGCCCTCCTCCACCGCGCCCTTGAGCAGCCGAGGCGTGAGCGTCGGGTCGTAGTCACGGTTGAGGATGATCTCGTAGCGTTTGATGACTCCGCCCGAGGGATGCATGACCTTATTGGCCAGCTCGCCGTCGTTGGTCAGGATGAGCAGGCCTTCGGAATCCTTGTCGAGGCGGCCGACGCAGAAGAGGCGCAGCGAGCCATACTCCGGAGGCACCATGTCGAAGACCGTCTGGCCGCCGTGCGAGTCGTCGTTGGTGCAGAGGTAGCCGCGGGGCTTGTTCATCATCAGCACCACCGTGCGGCTGAGGGGCTTGATGTGCTGCCCCTGGCAGATGACGGTGTCCACCGAGGGGTCGACCGGCTGTCCAGTCACCGCCGGCTTGCCGTTGATCGTCACGGACCCCGCGGCCACCAGCCGCTCCGCCTCACGACGGGAGCAGACCCCCGCCTGGGCGAGGAACTTATGGATGCGCATGGGTCCTTCGGAAGGCACGTCCATGGATTGAGGCATTTGGCCCCGCAGGGCGAGACAATCATCCGCCGGGCAGCCGAAGGACTTTTCTCGCCCTCGGACGGAAGGTCGTCTTAGTCCTCCCTCATGCGCCTCATCGACGGAAACGCCATCGCCCAACAGGTCCTCGCCGAAGTCAAGGAACGCGTGGCCAAGCTCGCCCCGGTCGTGCCCCACGTGGCCTTCGTCCGCGTCGGCGACGACCCCGCCTCGGTCTCCTATGTGACCAAGAAGCAGAAGACCGCGGCCGAGGTCGGCATGAAGGCCTCCCTGCAACTCTTCCCCGAGACGGTCACCAAGGCCGAGCTCTTCGCCCACCTCGACGCCCTCAACGCCGACAATTCGGTGCACGGCATCCTGATCCAGGCCCCCCTGCCGAAGCACCTGCCCGAGACCGAAGTCTTCAACCGCGTCTCGCCCGACAAGGACGTCGACGGCTTCGGCACGCAGAGCATCGGGCGCCTCGTCCAGGAACTCCCCGGCGCCTTCGCGGCCTGCACGCCCGCCGGCGTCGTCGAACTCCTCCGCCGCTCCGGCGTCGAGACCGCCGGGAAGCACGCCGTCGTCGTGGGCCGCTCGCTCATCGTCGGCAAGCCCGCCGCCGCCCTGCTCCTCGCCAAGGGCTGCGACTGCACCGTGACCATCGCGCACTCCCGCACCAAGGACCTGCCCGCCATCGTCCGCCAGGCCGACATCGTGGTCGCGGCGATCGGCAAGCCCCGCTTCATCACCGCCGACATGGTCAAGCCCGGCGCGGTCGTCATCGACGTCGGCATCAACCGCGTGCCCGACGCTTCCAAGAAGACCGGCTACCGCATCGTCGGCGACGTCGATTTCGACGCCGTCTCGCCGCAGTGCGAGGCCATCACGCCCGTCCCGGGCGGCGTGGGCCCGATGACCGTCGCGATGCTGATGAAGAACACGCTCGACGCCTGCGAGCGCGCCCAAGCCCGTGGCTAACCCGCCCCCGCTCCCGCCGCCCCCTGCGGGATACTGGTGGCGGACCTTCGCCTGCCTGGCGGACATCATCCCCCTGCTCATCCTCGGCTGGGCCCTCTCCGGGCTGCTCGCCGGGCCCGAGGAACTCGCCGCGCGCCAGCACACCGACGAGTGGATCCAGCGGTTCACCAAGCAGTATTTCAAGGCCATCCAGACCGGCGCGCCGCGGGACCTGGAAGCGGTCAAGGGCATGGTCCTCCACCCGAAGGACGCCGACCTGCAGGCCTTCAACGCCTGGTATTCCTTCCAAGGCAACGTGAGCTTCGTGACGATGCTCCTCGCGCTCGCCTTGCAGGAATGGCTCCTCGCCGGCCGCACGCTCGGCAAGCGCATCTTCCGCCTCCGCGCCATCGGCCTACCGGAAGCGGAAGAACCCGGATTCCTGCGCTCCCTCTTACGCTCCGCCTGGAAGGCCGCTTTCTTCACCTTGCCCAATCCCTTCTTCATGCTGCTCGGCATCGTGAACTTCCACGTGCCGCTTTTCCGCCGCGACAAGCGCGCCTGGCACGACCGCTGGACGCGCACGCAGGTCGTCGACGACCGCGGCTCCTGACCCGCCATGCGTCTCGCCCTGCTCTTCCTGAACCTGGCGACGACGCTGCTCGCGGCCGACCTCACCCTGCCGCCCCTGACGGACGGACCGCCAGCCGCCGGCAAGCGCGCCAAGGTCACGCCGCCCGAATACGCCGGCACGCAGGTCCGACACCTCATCGCCCTGCCCGACGACTGGACGCCCGACTGGAAGGCCCGGGGCAGGTCCTGGCCGGTCATCGCCGAATACACCGGCAACTACTTCCCCACGTCGGGCTCGACGGGCGAAGTCGAAGGCGCGGCCCTCGGTCACGGTCTCTCCCGCGGCCGGGCCATCTGGGTCGTCCTCCCCTACGTCGCCAAGGATCATAAGGCCAACGAGCGCACCTGGTGGGGCGACATCGACGCCACCGTCGCCTATCCCAAGACCAACCTCCCGCGCCTCTGCGCCGAGTTCGGCGGCGACCCCAAGAGGGTCGTCCTCTGCGGCTTCTCGCGCGGCGCCATCGGCGTCTCCTTCCTCGGACTGCACGACGACGAGATCGCGCGGCTCTGGTGCGGGCTCTGGGCCCATGATCATTTCGACGGCATGCGGGAATGGAAAGGCCAAGCGTGGGGCTCGCCCCTCGCCCGCTACCGGGAAGAAGCCGCGCATCGCCTTCGCCGGCTGAACGGACGACCGCTGCTCGTCACCCAAGGCGGCGCGGAGACCAAGCAGTTCATCGCGTCCGTCGCGCCGACGAACGTGACGCACCTGACCGTCGACATGGGCGCGCTGTTCGGGACCTTCCCCAACGACTTCGTAAGGCATCCGCACAACGACCGCTGGCCTCTGCGCGACGGCGAGGCGACCCAGGCCGCGCGCGCGTGGTTCGATCGCGTGACGGCCGGGCAGACCGCGAAATAAGGGGGCGCAAAAAAGGCCCCGGGGTGAGCCGGGGCCTTGTCGGTGAAGTCAGCCGGGGTCAGCCCTGGCCGCCTTCGCTGTCACCGCCGCGTTCGCGGAAGGGACGGCGCTCGCCGCGGTCCGGACGGTCGCCACGGGGGCGGTCCATCGGCTTCGGGGCCGGGGTGTATTCGCGACCTTCCTTCTCGGCGATGGCGGCGCGGCGCGAGAGGCGTACGCGGCCCTTGTCGTCGATGCCGACGCACTTGACGATGATCTCGTCGCCGAGCTTGCAGAGGTCCTCGACGCGCTCGACGCGGTGGTCGGCGAGCTCGGAGACGTGCACGAGGCCTTCCTGGCCGGGGAGGCATTCGACGAAGGCGCCGAATTCCTTCACGGAGCGGATGATGCCCTTGTAGGTCTTGTTGATCTCGATCTGCGCCGAGAGGAGGTTGACCTCGTTGACCGCGCGGGCGAGGGACTCACCGTCGGTCGCGAAGATCGTGACCCAGCCGGAATCGTCCTGGTCGATGTCGAGCTGGCAGCCGGTGTACTCGGTGATGCGCTTGATGTTCTTGCCGCCCGGGCCGATGAGGGCGCCGATCTTGTCCGCCGGGATCTTGATGCGGTGGGTGCGGGGAGCGCAGGACTTCAGCTCGGCGCGGGTGGCCGGCATGGTCTTGGTCATGATGTCCAGGATGGCGTCACGGGCGCCCTTGTTCTGGGCGATGGCTTCCTTGGCGATGGCGATCGGCAGGCCGTGGATCTTGAGGTCGAGCTGGAAGGCGGTGATGCCTTCGCGGGTGCCGCAGATCTTGAAGTCCATGTCGCCGTAGTGGTCTTCGGCGCCGATGATGTCGGTGAGCACGCGGTGCTTCACGATCTTACCGGCGGCGTCTTCGGTCACGAGACCGCAGGAGATGCCGGCGACCGGGGCCTTGATGGGCACGCCGGCGTCGAGGAGCGCGAGGGTGCCGCCGCAGACGGAAGCCATCGAGGTGGAACCGTTGGACTCCATGATCTCGGAGACGAGACGGATGGAGTACGGGAAGTCCTGCTCGGAGGGCAGCACGGAGAGCAGCGAGCGCTCGGCGAGGTTGCCGTGGCCGGTCTCGCGGCGGGAGGTCATGCCGAAACGGCCGGTCTCGCCGACCGAGAAGGGCGGGAAGTTGTAGTGCAGGAGGAACGAGCGCTTGCTCGGGCCGCCGGTGATGGCGTCGACTTCCTGGGCGTCCTTGGAGGTGCCGAGGGTGGCGAGGACGAGACCCTGGGTCTCGCCGCGCTGGAAGAGCGAGGAACCGTGGACGCGCGGGAGCACGTCGACCTCGCAGGAGATGGCGCGGAGATCCAGCGGCTTGCGGCCGTCGGCGCGTTCGCCGCTCTGGATGATGGCGTTGCGGTAGACCTTCTCCTGGAGCTTCTCGAAGGCCATCTTGATCTGGCGGGCGTCGAAGACGTCGCCGAGCTCGGCCTTGCAGGCGGCCTTGGCCTTCTCGACCACGGCCTTCACGGCGTCGCCGCGTTCCTTCTTGGAGGCGAGGAAGATCGCCTTCTTGAGCTGGTCGCCTTCGGCGGCCACGCGCTCGCAGATGGCGAGGGCCTTCGGCTCGCAGACGACGAGCGGGAAGACGCGCTTGGTCTTGGAGTACATCGCGGCGAGCTTGCGCTGGGCGGCGATGATCGGCTGGATGGCCTGCTGGGAGTATTCGAGGGCGGCGATGAAGTCGGCTTCCGGCAGCTGGTCGGCCGAACCTTCGATCATCATCATGTCGTTCTCGTTGCCGACGTAGATGAGGTCCAGGTCGGACTCATACTGCTGTTCGTGGGTCGGGTTGACGACGAACTGGCCGTTGATGCGGCCGAGGCGGATCCCGGCGATCGGGCCGTTCCAGGGGATGTCGGAGCAAAGGAGGGCGGCGGAGGCGCCGTTCACCATGAGCACGTCGGAGTCGTTGATCTGGTCCGCCGAGAGGAGGAGGCCGATCACCTGGACTTCATTGAGGAAGCCTTCGGGGAAGAGCGGGCGGAGAGGACGGTCGCAGAGGCGCGAGGTCAGGATCTCCTTGTCGGAAGGCTTGCCTTCGCGCCGGAAGTAGCTGCCCGGGAAACGGCCGGCCGCCGCGAACTTCTCGCGGTAGTCGACGGTCAGGGGGAAGAAGTCCTGGTCCGGGGAGCGCAGGTCTTCGGCGGCGGTGGCCGACACGAAGAGCGTGGTCTCCCCCTTGCTGATGGTGACCGCGCCGTTGGCGAGGCGGGCGATGGAGCCCGTGCTGATCGTGATACCGAGTTCGTCGATGGTCACGGAGTGTTTTTGTTTCATGTGTGTTGCTTGTTGCGTTGTGCCGGGCGGGAGTGCCCGGCGGGTTGTGGTTTGGGTGGGTGAAAAGCGGACGTCCCAGCCTAGGCTGGGACGCTCGGTGAACAAAAGCGCCCGCTGGCGCCGTTCACTTGCGAAGGTTGAGCTTGGCGAGGAGCGCGTTGTAGCGGTCCAGGTCGGTCGACTTCAGGTACGCGAGGAGCTTGCGACGACGGTTCGTCAGCATGATCAGGCCGCGACGGGAGTGAAAATCCTTGCGGTGGGTGCGCAGGTGCTCGGTCAGGTGGGTGACGCGGGCGGTGATGAGGGCGACCTGGACTTCCGGGGAACCGGTGTCCTTGGCGTCCTGCTGGTGCTTCTTGATGACTTCGGACTTATTGACCGACATGGTGGTGGTTAGTTTTGGGTTGATGATGGCCGACTTGGGAGAAATTCCCGAAAGCCCCGCCGTTTGGCCGGACTCTCCGTCTGGAACAGGCTTGCGCCCGCCGACCAGCGTGAGAAGGGCTCCGCCCCTCTCCCTAACGAAGTTGAACCATCGAAATGACGAATGGAAAGCGAGTTAGCAAGCAGGAACTACCCCTCTAACCTGCCCCCGGAAGAGGATATTGCCCGTTTTTGCTCAGTTCGGGAGATCCAACCAGTAGACGTCCTCGTCGTTACGGCGGATTCCCGGAAAGAACCACCCCCTCGGCTCGGGGATGATCTCCGCCAGGTCGAAGATCCGCACGCTCCGGGGCATCTGCCGGAAGACGAGCGTGAACCGATGCGGGCACCCCTCGGGGATCGGGTACCAGTGAGGATAAAGGGAGATGTTCTCGAAACGCAGCAGCTCGCTCGTGATCGACGAAGCTTGGTCCAGCAGGAAAGTGCTCTGCCAGATTCGGATGCAGGGGGCATAGTCCGGCGCGCAGCGGACATGCACCACGATCGGATCCTCCGGCAGGGTCTCGGCCTTCACGGCTTCGACCGGAAGGGCGCGGACGACAGGGGCGGCGAGCGGGGCGGACATGGACGCCATTTTGCCGGCCGAGTCCCGGCTCGCAAGACCGCGCCGTGTCATTAGCCCGTTGACTCCCCTCCCCCGCCGTAACGACATAGCAGGCATGGAACCTGGCTCCGAAGACCAACCCCGCCTGACCGGCGCCGAACGCGGCAAGCTGCGCAGCCTCGCGCAGACCCTCGATCCCAAGGTGTTCGTCGGCAAGGCCGGCGTGAACGCGGGCATCGCCAAGCTCCTCGAAGAAGCCTTCCGCAACGCCGACCTGGTCAAGGTCCGCTTCACCGCCGAACGGGACGAGATGGACAAGCAGGCGCAGGAACTGGCCAAGCTCACCGAGAGCGAAGTCATCGGCAGCGTCGGCCGCACGGCGACGTTCTTCAAGCTCGGCGCCGACGCCGCATGACCGATGGAAGCCTCGCTGTTTCAGTCACGGCATGAGGCTCTGATCCGCCAGGCCGAGGAAGCCCTGCGCCGCCTCACCCCCGCGGCGGGCGACCGGCCGGCCCGCCTGCACGGCGCGATGCGCTACTCCCTCGAAGCCGGCGGCAAACGCCTGCGTCCGGTGCTCTGCCTCGCCTCCGCCGTCGCCTTCGACCCGCAGGCCGACGCGTCGCACGCCGCGACGGCGCTGGAATGCGTCCACACTTATTCGCTGATCCATGACGACCTGCCGTGCATGGATGATTCGGACCTGCGCCGCGGACGCCCCTCGTGCCACAAGGCCTTCGATGAGGCCACCGCCCTGCTCGCCGGCGACGCCCTGCAGCCGCTGGCCTTCGAACTGCTCGCCGTCGGGTACGCCGACCGCCCCGCCCTCGCGACCGCGCTCGTGCGCGAACTCGCCGTGACGGCCGGGTCGACCTTGCTCGTCGGCGGCCAGACCGAGGACATGGGCGGCCTCGCCGCCGGCGCGACCGACGACCGGCTCGAATTCATCCTGCTCGGCAAGACCGCCGCGATGCTCAGCGCCTCTTTCGCCATGGGCGCGCTGGTCGGCGGCGCCTCCGCGGAAGACGTCGGGCGGTGCCGCCTCGCCGGCCGCGCTTCGGGCATCGCCTTCCAGCTCGTCGACGACCTGCTCGACCTGACGGCCGACGCCGCCCAGCTGGGCAAGCCCGTCGGCGCCGACGCGCAGAACGGCAAGTTCACCTACGCCGACTTGCACGGGATCGAGGCGACCAGGAAGCGCATCGAAAAGCTGACCGACGAAGCCTCCGCCCACCTGCGGGCGACGCGCGGCGACACCGCCTTCCTCGTCGAGCTCGTCCGCCGGATGGCGGCCCGGCGCGCCTGATCAGTCGTCGAGCCGCCGGCCGCCGGACGGGAGCTGATCGGACAGGAATCCGTAGTAAGTGCCGAGCCAGAGACGCCAGGCGAAGGCATGGATCAACGGAGGGACCACGAAGATCGCGGCCACCGCCAGTCGGATCGCCCAGACGGCCTCGAGCCAGCCCAGACGATAGGCGGCGAGCACGAGCGGCAGCACCCCGAAGGCCGTGAGGCCGTAATTCCAGACGATGGCGCCGAGGAAGAAACCTTCCTTGCGGCGCAACGTCATCCCACAGCCGGCGCAATGCGCCGGCGTATCCCAGAGCCGCGCCAAGCGGCCCGTCTCATCATCGGCGCCGCGGACGGGAGCGCCGCAGTCGGGACAACGCCCGCAGGCCGATTTCCAGAAGATGTCCGCGCGGAAAGCCATGACGCCAGCCTGCCGCGGACGGACGAAGTGGCAAGCCAAGTAAAAGGCCGGCCACCTCACGGCGACCGGCCTTGATGAACCGTTGCTCGACGGAACTTACTCGGCGGCGGTCTCACCCACCTGGAAGCGGGTGAAGCGGACGATCGAAACTTCTTCGCCGACCTTGGTCTTCGCGGCGGCGATGAGGGCCTGGATCTTCTGCTCGGGATCGCGGAAGTAGGCCTGCTCGAGGAGACAGGCGTCGGCGAAGAACTTGTCGACGCGGCCGGAGACGATCTTCTCCATGTTGGAGAGCTGGCCCTTCTTGCGGCCTTCGGCGGCGATGACCTGCTTCTCGCCCACGGCGATGCGCTTCTCGAGTTCGGCGATCGCTTCGGCGTCGTTGGCGGCCTTCTGCTCGACGAGCTGGCCCTTGTAGTCCTCGACGATGCGCTTGGCTTCCTCGATGGCCTTGTCGGCTTCGGACTTCGTGAACTCGGCCGCGATCTCGCGCTCCTTGGCGACGACGTCGGCGGAGACGTCTTCGCGGCGGACGAAGCGGGCGTTGTTGGCGACGACCTGCATCGCGAGCTGGCGGGCCAGTTCGGCGACTTCCGGGTTGGCGGCGGCGGCCTGGGTCTTGAGGCCCAGTTCGAGGAGGACGGCGATCTTGGCGCCGGTGTGGACGTACGCGGAGACGCGGCCCACGCCGGTGGCTTCGAACTTCAGGACGCGGGAGACCTTGAGGTTCTCGCCGATCTTGAGGACCTGGTCGTTCAGGTAGTCGTTCACCTTGCGGGACTTGTCCGCGTGGTAAGGCTGCTCGAGGAGACCATCCACGCCGTTGGCGGCGGCCTGGCCGACGAGATCCTTGGCGAGGGCGATGAAGGCCTCGTTCTTGGCGACGAAGTCGGTCTCGCAGTTGAGCTCGAGGAGGGTCGCGGTGCGGCCGTCGGCGGAGACGTTGACGGCGAGGATGCCCTCGCTCGCCTTGCGGTCGGCCTTCTTGTTGCGGGTCGCGACGCCCTTGATGCGGAGGATTTCGACGGCCTTCTCCATGTCGCCGTTGGCCTCGGTCAGGGCCTTCTTGCAATCCATGAGACCCGCGCCGGTACGCTGGCGCAGATCGTTGACCGTCTGGGCGGTGATAGCGGACATGGTCGGATTACTTGGACTTGCGGGGAGCGGGGCGCTTGGCCGGAGCGGCGCCTTCGACGGCTTCGGCACCTTCGTTCGCCTTCAGGAGCTCTTCCGAGATCTGCACTTCGGGCTGGACGGATTCGCCGGCGTCCTGACGGGAGACCGGGGTGACGGTCTTGCGGTCCTGGGCGACGACCTTGCGACGGGAGATACCGTTCTGGACGGCCTGGGTGAGGACTTCGACGACCAGGCGGATGGACTTGGCGGCGTCGTCATTGCCCGGGACGGGGAACTTGAGGAGAGTCGGGTCGGAGTTCGAGTCGCAGAGGCCGATCACGGGGATGCCGAGACGGACGGCTTCGTTGACGGCGATCTCTTCGAGCTTGGTGTCGACGACGATCATCGCGGCCGGGAGGTCGCGGTATTCGAGGAGGCCTTCGAAGTTGCGGGCCATGCGCGACATCTCGCGCTTCACGGCGGCGGCTTCCTTCTTGTGCATCTTGGCGAGGGAACCGTCCTGCTCCATGCGGAGGTAGGTGCGGTACTTGTCGAGCGAGCGCTTGATGGTCGCGAAGTTGGTGAGCGTGCCGCCGAGCCAGCGGTTCACGGCGAAGGGCATGCCGGTCGACTTGGCGGCCTGGCGGACGACTTCCTGCGCCTGGGGCTTGGTCGCGACGAAGAGCACTTCCTTGCCCTTGGCGGCGGTGTCTTCGACGAAGGCGACGGCGGCGGCGAGGCACGCGTGGGTCTTCTCGAGGTCGATGATCGACACGCCGTTGCGGTGGTCGAAGATATACGGACGGCTGCGGGGATTCCAGCGACGGGTCTGGTGTCCGAAGTGGACGCCGGCGTCGAGGAGGTCTTTGACGGTGATGTTCATGGTATGTTTTGGCTCCGTATCCCTTTTCCTGCCGAAGGAGGGGACATTGGATCAGGTATGGCTGACTGGGTTTTGGGTTTTATGTCCGAGGCGATCGGCGGTCGCTTCAAACGGTGGAAAGTGGGTTCAAACACCCCTGCCCGCCCGGGGCAAGCGGGAAAATCAGCCCAAAGGGGCTCCTTTGGAACTGACAGCCGGAGGCCGCCTCCGCAGGGTCGGCGCAACGCGATGTCTTGGGCCTACCGGATACTCTTCCCGCTGCTGCTGATCCCGGCCCTCCCCTACTATTTCTGGCGGATGCTCCGCCGGGGAGGCTACGGGACAGGCTTCAGCCAGCGTTTCGGGTTCTTCCCCGCCCAAGGGCCTAAGACCCCCGGAAAGCGCCGTTTTTGGATCCAAGCGGTCTCGGTCGGCGAAATCGAGGCCATCGGCCCCCTGCTCCGCCAGCTCCAGGCCACCGGCGAAGCGGAGATCATCCTGACCACCACCACGAGCACCGGGTACCGTCTGGCCAAGGAAAGGTACGCGGACGTGGCCGGCGCGATCGGGATCTTCCCGGCCGACCTCTGGCCCTGCAGCGCCCTCGCCTGGCGGCGCATCCGGCCCGACGTGGTCGTCCTCGTCGAAGGCGAGCTCTGGCCCGAGCATCTGGCCCAGGCGCGCGCCCGCGGCGTGCCGGCCTTCCTCATCAACGGACGCATCTCGGACAAGTCCTTCGCCCGCCATCAGCGCTTCCTCAAGCTCTCCCGCTACGTGCTCGGACACTTCCGGCAGATCGCCGCCGGCAGCGAGGAAGACGCGCGCCGTTTCCGGACGCTCGGCTTCGCGTCGACGCTCACGGGCAACATCAAGTTCGACGTCGCCAGCGACGCGCCGATGTCCGCCGAAGAACGCGCGCGCCTCCGCGACGAACTGGGCTTCGGCACCGACCCGCGCACCGTGGTGGTGCTCGGCTCCTCCACCTGGAAAGGCGAAGAGGCCCTGCTCCTACGCCTCGTGCGCGAACTCCGCGCCGGCGGTCAGGACGTACGGCTGCTGCTCGTCCCGCGCCACTCCGAACGCCGCGCCGAAGTCGCCGCGGAAGTCAGCGCCAGCGGCCTCGACTGGCACCAGCGCTCCTCGGGCGGACCGACCGCCCCGGCCGGCACCGTCGTGCACCTCGCCGACACCACCGGCGAACTGCGGCGCCTCACCCGTACGGCGGACCTCGCCTTCTGCGGCAAGAGCCTCGCCCCGCACGAAGGCGGCCAGACGCCCATCGAAGGCGCCGCCGCCGGCGTGGCCCTCGTCTACGGACCGCGCATGACCAATTTCCGCGACATCTGCCGGGGCCTCGAGAAGGCCCGGGCGGCCGTCCGCGCCGAGGACGAAGCCTCGCTCGCGACCCAGCTCGCGCGGCTCTGCGGCGACGGACGCGAGCGGCGCGAGATGGGCCTCAACGGCGCGGCCTGGCACCAAGGCAACCGCGGCGCGACGGAACGCACGCTCGCGCTGCTGCTCGGACGCTGATCAGGCGACGCGGAACGCGTCACGCAGCCGACGGGCTTCCTCGCGCAGTTCGCCGCCGAGGATGATCTCCCTAGCGCGCTTCGCGCCGGCCGTCGGATCCGCCGCCCGGCCCGCGACCCAGAGGGCCGTACCGGCGCTGAGGCAGAGCGTATCGATCAGTCCGTCGGAGACGCCGCCCACGAGCAGGTCGCTGAACATCGCGATGTTCTCCTCGGGCGTGCCGCCGCGCAGGTCGGCGACCGCGCAGGTCTTGAAGCCGAAATCGCCGGGCAGCCAGACGGCGTCGACCGAGGCGAGTTCGCCGCAGCCGCGCACGCGCACTTCGCCCGCCGTGGTGATCTCGTCCATGCCGCCGCCGGCGCGCGAATGCGTGACCAGGCCGCGCTTCACGCCGAGTTCGCCGAGGGTCGCGGCGAGCGGCTCGACCCAGCGTTCGTCGTAGACGCCCACGACCATGTACGCCGGGCGAGCCGGATTGATGAGCGGCCCGAGCACGTTGAAGACGGTCTTGGCGCCGCCCTCGGCCAGCTGCTTGCGCACGCCGAGCACGGCCTTGAAAGCCGGATGGAAAGCCGGCGCGTAGAGGTAGCAGAAGTTCGCCTCGCGCAGGCCGCGGAGCAGCTGTTCGTCCGTGGCGTCGAGCACGACGCCGAGCCCGGCGAGGAAATCGGCGCTGCCCGACTTCGAAGTGATCGAACGGTTGCCGTGCTTGAGCACGGGCACGCCGGCCGCGGCCGCGATGAGCGCGCTGGCGGAGGAGATGTTGAAGCTGCCGGAGCGGTCGCCGCCGGTCCCCACGATGTCGATGGCCTTCGCCGGCCACTCGCCGAAGTCGGTCCGGCGGGCCAGGTCGCGGTAGGTGCGGGCGAAGCCGGTGACTTCCGCGGCCGTCTCTCCTTTGCGCGCCAGGGCCAGCAGGAAGGCCGCCTTGTCCGCATCCGTGACGGCGGCGTCCGCCATGGCCAAGGCGGCCGCGGCGGCCTCCGCAGGGGCGAGGTCGCGACCGGCCGACAGGGCGGCGGTCAGGTCAGGAAGGGCCAGGGCCATGCCGGATTAGCCACGTTCGGGGCGACCGGGACAAGGCATTTTCGCCACAAGGGGTTTGCAACGGGGGGAAAGCACCCAATGATGGACCCCATGGACGATGGCGACCAACCCCAGGGCGACTTCGACGGTTCCGGCAACGCCTCCTGGGGCGAAGCGGACTGGTCCGGCTACCTGCAGCGCAACGACCTCGAGGTCGGGCGCTTCCTCACCTATTACAACGAGGTCAAGAACCTCCCAGACCGGCTGGACATCAGCGCCCGCCGCATGGGCTGGGAGAACGCCGACTGGGCCCCGGGCGACGGACCCGAGGAGGTCAACGACGATGACGACGATGGTCCCGACCTCCCCTATTGCATCCATCAGCACCCGGTCTACGTCGTCGCCCGGGCGCTGTCGCTGCAGCTCACGCAGTCCTTCCGCCGCCTCTGCGTCGACGCCGGCGCGCAGCTCACCCCGCTCGAGGCCACCGACATCATCCACTCGTTCTGGGACGCGCAGCATCAGATGGTGATGGCCATCAACGCCACGGACACCGGCGACCTCCCCCTGGCGCTCGTGCACATGAAACGCGCCCTCGCGGCCATCAACTACTCGATCGGCCTCACCGCCGGGCTGCCCGCCGCCGCGCGCCTCTCGTCGGCCGAAGCGGCGCACGACCTCGAAGCCACGCTGTTCGACCTGCGCGAGATCTGCCTCCGCGTGATGGCCGACTGCCGGTGGGACGGACGGAAGAAGTAACTCAGGCCTCGCCCGCCTTGTCCTTCGCCATGAACTGGATGAGGCGGTCGCTGAATTCCTTGGCCGAATCATGGCCCATGGCCCGGAGCGCCTGCACCGAGGCGGCCACTTCGACCAGCCGGGCCATGTCACGTCCCGGGCGCACCGGGATCGTCATGTGCGGCACCTTGCGGCCGAGGATCTCGTAGGTCTCCACTTCCAGGCCCGAGCGTTCCTCGTCCATGCCGGGCTGCCACAGGACGAAGGTGACGACGAGGTCCACGCGTTTCTCGCGCCGGACGGAACGCACGCCGAAGATCGAGGCGACGTTGATGATCCCGATGCCGCGGCACTCCATGTAGCCGCGATTGAGTTCCTTCGCCATCCCTTGGAGCTCACGGTCGCCGATCAAGGTCACGATCACGTAATCGTCCGCGACCAGCGAGTGGCCGCGCTCGATGAGGGCGAGGGCGCACTCGCTCTTGCCCACGCCGGAGGCGCCGCGCATGAGCACGCCGACGCCCTTGATGTCCACCAACGTCGCGTGGATGTTGGTGCGCGGAGCGAACTTCTCCTCCAGCAGGACGGTGGCCTCGGCCGAGAAGTCCTTGGACTTGAGCTGGGTGCGGATCAACGGGACGCGATGGCGGTCGGCGCAACGCAGCAGGACGTCATCGACTTCCAGGCCGCGGGAGACGACCACGGCGGGAATCCGTTTCGAGAAGACGTCGGCGAGGAGCTTCTCGCGCACGTCGGCGGACTGATCGCTCAGGTAGGCCATCTCGCCGGCGCCGAACAGCTGCAGGCGTCTGTGGGCGAACTCCTTGAAGTATCCCGTGACGGCGAGGGCCGGACGGTTCAACGACTTCTCCGAGATCATATTGTCGAGACCTTCGGCCCCGGCGAGGAGCTCCATCTGCAGCATGTCCTGGAAGGACGTGAGGAACTCACGCACCGAGACGGATTCGGGGCGCGTATCGGGAGCGGGGTCGGACATGGACGTCAGAGTTTGAAACCTTCGCCGAGATAATGGCGCCGGCTTTCGGGATTGTCCACGATTTCAGCGGGGGTCCCGGAGACGAGGACGCGCCCCTGGTGGATGAGGTAGGCCCGGTCCACGATGGTGAGGGTCTCCCGCACGTTATGGTCCGTGATCAGGATGCCGATGCCCCTGCCCCTGAGCTTGCGGATGATGGCCTGGACTTCGGCGACCGAGATGGGGTCGACCCCGCTGAACGGCTCGTCCATGAGCAGGAAGCGCGGGCGGGTGGCCAGGGCGCGGGCGATCTCCAGACGGCGACGTTCGCCGCCGGAAAGGGTGAACGCCGGCTGACGCGCGAGCTTCTCCAGCCCGAGCTCGGCCAGCTGCTCCGCGGTGCGTTCCTTACGCTCACGTTCGCCGAGATCGAGCGTCTCGACCACGGCCATGACGTTCTCCCAGACGGTGAGCTTGCGGAAGACGGAGGCTTCCTGCGGGAGGTAACCGACGCCCGCGCGCGCCCGGCGCCACATGGGCTCCGCGGTGATGTCACGGCCGTCGAGGAACACGCGCCCGTGGGTCGAAGGAATGAGCCCGACGACCATGTAGAAAGTGGTGGTCTTGCCGGCCCCGTTCGGACCGAGCAGCCCGACGATCTCCCCTGCCTGCAAGCTGAGGCTGACGTCCTGGACGGCCACCTTGGCGTCGTAATGCTTGGCCAAGGCCTGCGCCCGGATGACGCCCTTGTCGCTCGATGCGGCCATGCGGAGAAGAGGAAAGCGGTCAGCGTGCCTTGTCGAGGCTTTTGACCTCCGGCAAGGTGAAGTCACGGCCGAGGAAGATCTTCGGGCGGACCACCTGTCCGGGATTCAGGTCGTCCGGAGCGGAGTCCATGCGCCAGGCCTTGGTCTTGTGGTCGTAAGTGACCTCCTTGGCGGGCACGCCTTCGTTGCCGTTCTTGTCCAGGATCCGCGCGTCGCCGAACAGACGCGCCGTGCCCAGTTCAGGATTCATCTCCAGGCTGCGCCCCTTCGCGCTGGCGCCGCCGGCGACGACGCCCACGTTGCCGCGGCCGACCACGCGGCGGGCCACCAGACGGCCGGATTTGTCGGGCGAAGCCAGTCCTTCCAGCAGGTCGCAGGTGGCGTCCGTGGAAGCGGAGTCGACCGACACGTCGCCCCGCAGGAAGAACTTGGTGAGCGCCGGAGTATGCAGCACCTCATGCGCGTCCGCGAGGAAGCCGACCTCCTGGCCCGCGCCCTGCGAAAGGAACAGGCGCGGACGGGTCGGACCCACGCCGCCCGACAAGGTCAGGAGACGCGGCTGGCCGACGAGGGCGTCGGCGGCCAGGATCTCCTCGATCTGTACGGCAGGAGTGAGGTCGAGACGTTCGCCGAGGCAGCGCAGGCCGGGCTGGGCATAGCGGACCGAACCGGCAAGGATGACCTTGTTCAGCGCGTATTCGCCGCGCTTCTTCGGCACGGGCAAAGCGAAGGCGACCATCTGGTCGGCGGAAGCGACGACGACGCCGGCGACGTAACGCACCGCTCCTAGCAGCTGGGCCTGCATCGCGCCGTCCTCGGTGACGACGACGATCTGGTCGGCTTCGGCCAGACCGGGCACGCCGCCGTTTTCCTCGGCCGGGAGACGCAGGGCGGCGCGCTCACCCGGCGCCGAACGGATCTCAAGGCGATCCTTGAGGGCGTCGGTGCGGATGGAGAAACCCGCCGCTTCGAGGCCTCGCTTCTCGCGCAGCCGAGGGGACTCGCTCAGGTCGACGACGCGGGTCTGGCGATCCCAACGGGCTCGGCCGGAACTGAATTCGGAACCTTCGAGCCGGCCGCTCACTTCGCCGGAGGCCTCGAGCTGACCGCCGCCCGCGCGCTCTTCGGTGGCGACCATCCGACGGGCGCTCAGGCGAGCATCGGCGGAGACATAGGTGGCGTCATCCTGGACCTCGATGCGGGTGATCCCGGCGGACGCTTCGCGACGCAGCGTGACGCGCGCGCCGGTGAGGTCGGCCGGCGCCTCCTGCTTGCGACGCAGCTGCAGGCGCACCGGCTGGCCGTCGCCGGCATAAAGTTCCGTGAGTCCCAGCTTGGGCTGATGGCGGAGGCGCTGGGCGGAACCCTTGGCCTCCGGTTCGTCGATCTCGACGTGACCGACGAGTTCAGCGGAATCTTCCTTAGGACCGAAGGCGGCGCGGTCGCCGCGCAAGGTCTGGGCGCCGACCACGCGCACGACGCGTCCGGTGGCGACGAGCGAACGCACTTCGGCGTCGCCGCCGGGACCGTCGCTGACGAGGCATTCCAGCCGCTCGCAGGTGGTGCGCTCGCCCGCGCGCTCCGCGACCACGCCGCCCTCGAAGACCATGAGCGTCCCGCCGGGCGCCGGCGCGGCGTCGAGACGCTGCGCGCGCAGGCGAAGGCGGCGAGCCGCGGGCTTGGCGAGATCGAGTTCGGCGACGACTTCCGAGAGGATCGCGAAAGAGTCGCCCTGCGGGGTCGAACGCCAGTTCCAGCCCTTCCCGGCCAGATCGAAGCTCGGCGACGTCGCGCGGAGGATGTCCGTGCCCTGCGCGGCCCGCGCGACCGGCGTCATCACCCCGCTGGGACTGACGAAGCGGGCGAGCGGCCGGGCGTCGCGGAACGAAAGCAGGGTGATGTCCGTCATCTCCCATTGGCCTTCCTTCGCGGCCGGACGCATCTCCCGGGCGGAAGCCTCCCAGACCTTCTCGGCCTTCGCATCTTCCGAAAAACCGGCGAAGACGCCGCCCGTGACCTGCTGCAAAGCAAGGTCCTTCGGCTGCGCCAAGGCGCCCGCGGCCAGGCTGAGGCAGAGAAGGACGGCGCGCATGACCCTATGACAGCAGGCGGGGAATGCTTATCAAGCGATTACGCCTTGGGCGCCCGGGGGAACGGGGCCGAAGCGACGAAGGCCGGCATCTCGGCGGATGCGAGCGTCTCGCCGACGGCCAAGGGGAAGCCCGCCAGGAACTCTCCCGCCGGGAGCATCTTGCCGCCCGGGCGCTGCAGGTGCGTGAGCACCAGCACGCCCTGACCGCAGGCGACGCGGACGCCGGAGCGGTCGGCGGCGAGGATCCGACCGGGAACGCCGGCCGGACCGCCCTCCTCCGCCTGCGCCGCGCCGACCTTGATCGTGACGCCACGGTGGTCGAAGGTCGAACCCGGCCAGCCTTCGAGCGCGAGCACGCGCTGACGCAGCGCGGTCGCCGGCTGACGGAAATCGAGAGGCGCGTCGGCGCGGTTGAGACGACGCGCGTAAGTGACGAGGGATTCGTCCTGCGGCACAGGGATCGACGTCCCTGCGAGCACCGCGGGCAACGCGGCGGCCGCGAGTTCGCCGGCGACGACGCCGAGGCGGGCGCGAAGAGCGGCGCGGGCTTCGCCCGGCTGAGGACGAAGGCCGCGCGATGCGTGCAAAGGACCCGCATCCAGTTTGAGCACCACCTGCTGGAGCGAGACGCCCGTCTCCGGGAGACCGAGCGCGAGGGCGCCTTCGACCGGCGTCGCGCCGCGCAAGGCGGGCAGCAACGAGCCGTGGAAATTGACGAAGCCGAGACGGGTGGCGGCGAGGAAGTCGGACTTCAGCAGCTGCCCATAGGCCATGACCACGCCGAGGTCGGCGCCGAGCGCGGCGAGCTGCGCGGCATCCTCCGGGCCCAGTTTCTCAGGCTGACGCAGAGGCAGGCCTTCGGCGCGGGCCCAGGCGGCGACGGGATTCGGGCGGACTTCCTGACCGCGGCCGGCGGGACGATCCGGCTGCGTAAAGACGGCCACGACCTCGGCGTCGGGCAAGGCGCGGGCCGCGGCGAAAGCCGGGAGCGCGATCTCATCCGAACCGAGCAGGACCAGTCTCCGGGGCATGCGTTACTTGCGGGCCTGGCGCGCGGCGCGGCCTTTCAGCGAACGCGGCTTATCCCAGCGGGTGTAGGATTTCTTGCGGACCGGACCGACCTTGCTGCGCGGGTTCTTGGACTTGCCGAGGCGCGGGCCGGACGGACCCACGGCCTTCTTCGGCGCGGCGGAGAGGACGGCCTTGCCGGGGACCTTGGCGGTCGGCTTGCGTACCTCGCCCTCTTCGGCGGGCACGGCGCCGGCGGCGGCGCCGGGACCTCCTGCGCGACGGCCGGACTGCTTGGGCTTGCCCACGATGTCGAGGAAGAGCGGGACACCGGCGAGGTCGAAGCTCTCATGCACGCCCTTCACGAGGAAGCGCTGGTAGGCGTCCTCGAGGCGTTCCTCGGAGTTGCAGAACAACCGGAAACGGATGGGACGCTTGGAGACCTGCGTCACGTAGTAGCACTTGAAGCGCTTGCCCGAGACCATGCGGGGCGGACGCTTGATCATCAGGTCCTGCACGACGCGGTTGAGGCGGCCGGTCGAGATCGCCGTACCGGCGCGGACGAAGACGCCTTCGGCGGCGTCGAGCATGTCCTCGGCGCGGAGGCCGGTCTGGGCGGACACGAAGAGGATGGGCGGATCGGGCAGGAAGAAGAGCTCGCGGCGCACGGCCGAGCGGAACTTCGCGCGGAACTCCTCCTCGTCCTCGAAGCCGTCGATGTTCTTCTCGCGGAAGGCCGTCTTCGCGAGGTCCCACTTGTTGACCACGATGACGAGGCCGCAGCCCAGGAGGGCGAGCTCGCCCGCGAGCTGCTTGTCGATGCGCGTGACGCCCTGGCCGGCGTCGAGCACCAGGAAGACCACGTCGGTCTCGGCGAGGATCTCGTCGGCGCGGATCTGCGAGAAGAAGTCGAGGGTGTCGCGCTTGTTCGCGGTGCGGCGGCCGGCCGTGTCGACGAGCGAGAACTTCGCCTGGCTGCCGTCGGCCTTGGTGCGGGAGAGACGCGCGCGCACGGGATCGCGCGTGGTGCCGGCGACTTCGCTGACGATGAGGCGCGAGCCGCCGAGCAGACGGTTGCCGAGGGAGCTCTTGCCGACGTTGGGACGACCGGCGAGGGCGAGACGGATCGGGCGCGGACCCTCTTCGCGGGGCGTCTCCGGTTCGGGCCCGAGCAGCTTGAGGATGAGGGCCTGGAGCTGCGGGATGCCGCGGCCGTGCTCGGCCGAGATGAGCAGAGGCTCGCCGAAACCGAGGGCGAAGAACTCGGACATCAGCCCGTCGCGCTCCTCGGTGTCGGCCTTGTTCGCGATCACGATCACCTTCTTGCCGGCCTGGCGGAGCTTCGCGGCGACCTCGAGGTCGAGCGCGGCGCAGCCTTCGGCGGCGTCGACGACGAGGAGCACGAGCGCCGCGGCGGCGAGGGCGAAGTCCACCTGCTCCTCGACGGCGTCGGCCACGACCTTGGGCGTCAGCTCGGCGCGGTAGAGGCCGATGCCGCCGGTGTCCATGAGGGTGTAGCGGCCTTCGAAGACGTCGGCCGTGATCAGGTCACGGGTGACGCCCGGCTGGTCGTGCACGATCGAGATGCGCCGGCCCACGAGCCGGTTGAACAGGCGGCTCTTGCCGACGTTGGGACGGCCCACGATGGCTACCGCGCGGGAAAGTTCAGTGTTCCGTTCCATGGGACGACAGTCAGGGCTACCTGCCCGGCTAGCAAGCAAGGATGCTCAGCGACGCGGCAGGCCGTCCAGGAAGCGGGCGATCCGCTCGCCGGCCTCGTGGATGCGCTCGTAGCTGGTCGAGAACGAAGCCCGGCAGAAACCGGCGCCGGCGGCGCCGAAGGCGTTGCCGGGAACCATGGCGACCTTCTGCTGCTCGAGCAGCTTCTGGGCGAAGGTCATGGAATCCAAGCCCGTCGAGGTGATGTCGGGGAAGGCGTAGAACGCGCCGCGCGGGAGATGGCACTTCAGGCCGAGCTCGTTGAAGCGGCGGACGATGAAGTCGCGGCGTTCGCGGTACTTGTCGCGCATGTGCAGCATCGAATCACGGCCGTTGCGGAGCGCCTCGACGGCGGCCTCCTGGCTCATGATCGGGGCGCACATGATGCCGTACTGGTGCACCTTGAGCATGCCGTCGATGACGGCGGCGGGACCGCAGGCGTAACCGATGCGGAAACCGGTCATCGCGAAGGCCTTCGAGAAACCGTGCAGGAAGACCGTGCGTTCGCGCATGCCCGGGAGCGAGGCGATCGAGACGTGGTCGCCTTCGAAGGTGAGCTCGGAGTAGATCTCGTCGGAAGCGACGAGCAGGTCCTTCTCGACGGCGAACTTCGCGATGGCCTCGAGCTTGGCGCGGTCGGCGGTGCCGCCGGTCGGGTTGGTCGGGAAGTTGAGGACGAGGAGCTTGCAGCCCGGCCGCCAGGCGGCGCGCAGGGCCGCCGGATCGAGCGCGAACTGGTCGGCGGAGACGGTGCGGATCGGGATGGCCTCGGCGTGGCAGAGCGCGACGCTCGGGGCGTAGCTCACGTAGCAGGGCTCGTGGTAGAGGACCTTGTCGCCCGGGTCGAGGGTGGCGCGCAGGAGGATGTCGAGGGCCTCGGAGACGCCGATGGTGCCGAGGATCTCGGTGTCGGGATCGTATTCCGGACCGTAATTGCGGGCCACGTAGCGCGAGACCTCCTCGCGGAACTGCTGCGTGCCGCGGTTGTCCGTGTAGGAGGTGCGGCCCTTCTCGAGGGACGAGATCGCGGCCTCGCGGATGTGATAAGGCGTGACGAAGTCGGGCTCGCCGATGCCGAGCGAGACGGCGTCCTTCATCTTGGAGACGATGGCGAAGAAGTCGCGGATGCCCGACTTGGGCAAGGTCGCGACATGTCGCGCCACGAAACGTCCGGAGGAATCCATGGTGAGGCGGAGCTCAGGGGCTGACCGAGGGACGGTCGCGGCCGGCGCCGTCGGCGGAGACGACGAAGCCGTCCTTCTTGTAAGCGCGGAGGAAGAAGTGGGTGGAGGTGCCCTGGACGCCGTCGATGCGGGCCAGGCGCTCGTGCACGAAGCCGGCGACTTTATAGAGGTTGTCGGCGGTGACGACGACCAGGAGGTCGTAGCCGCCGGACATCAGGTAGCAGCTCTCGACCTGCTCGAAGGCGGCGATGCGCTCGGCGATGGCGTCGAAGCCGCCGACGCCTTCGGTGCGGACCTTGATCTCGATGACCGCGCGGACGCGGTGTTCGGACTCGAAGCCAGGGTTGAGCACCGGACGCATGCCCAGGAGGACGCCCTGCTGACGCAAGGCCGACAGCTCGCGGTCCACGGCTTCGGGGCCCATCCCGAGGATGCGGCCGATCTGCGCGGTGTCGAGGGCTTCCCCGTCGAGGATGAGCTTGAGTACGGAGTTCATGGCGAAGTTCAGGAAGCCGGGAGGGCGCGACGGGCGCGGACGGCGGCGGCGAGGCCCGCGAGCACGGGGACGGTCTGCTCGAAGGAGATGCAGGCGTCGGTGATGCTGCAGCCGTAGGCCGAAGCCTCCTTGCCCTTCCAGTCCTGACGGCCTTCGGCGAGATGGCTTTCGATCATCACGCCGGCGATGACGCGGGAGCCCGCGGCGACCTGCGCGGCGATGTCGGCGGCGACGAGCGGCTGACGGCGATGGTCCTTGGAGCTGTTGCCGTGGGAGCAATCGATGACGAGACGGGTCGTGAGGCCGGCCTTCTGGATGCGGGCCGCGGCGTCGGTCACGAATTCGGCGCCGTAATTCGGGCCGGTGCGGGAGCCGCCGCGCAGGATGACGTGCGCGTCAGGGTTGCCCGACGTCTGGAAGATGGCGACGACGCCGTCCTTGGTGACGGACGGGAACCAGTGGGAGGAACGGGCCGAGAGGCAGGCGTCGACGGCGACCTGGACCGAGCCGTCGGTGCCGTTCTTGAAGCCGACGGGCATCGAGAGGCCGGAGGCGAGCTCGCGGTGGATCTGGCTTTCCGTGGTGCGCGCCCCGATGGCGCCGTAGGCGACGAGGTCGGCCACGTATTGCGGCGTGATCGGGTCGAGGAACTCGGTCGCGGCCGGCAGGCCGGCTTCGGCGATCTGCGAAAGCAGGCCGCGCGCGAGGCGGAGTCCGTCGTTGATGCGGAAGGATCCGTCGACCTGCGGGTCGTTGATGAGCCCCTTCCAGCCGACCGTGGTGCGGGGCTTCTCGAAGTAGACGCGCATCACCACGAGGAGCTCGGAAGCATGCTTCTGGGCTTCCTTCTTCAGGAGGGCCGCATACTCCAGGGCGGCCTTGGTGTCATGGACGGAGCAAGGGCCGACGATGACCAGCAGACGGTCGTCCTGGCCCGAGATCACCTTGGCGGCGTCCCGACGGGCGGCGGCGACGACCTCGGCGGCGCGCTCCGAGACCGGGAGTTCGGCGAGCACGAGGGCGGGAGTCAGCAGGGGGTGCTGGCTGCGGATGCGTAGGTCGTCCGTATTCTGGGTCATCGGTAGGCGGGCTTCCCTGAGGGAAAAGAGGGCAAATGAAGGGCTACGAGGGGCGGGTGTCAATGACGCGTCCCGGGTTGACGCGACGGGCTTTCAGTATCAAAAGTGTCTCAAATCGGCATGCCCAAGCAACCCAATCCAGAATCCGCGGTGCAATCGGGAGCCTTCAAGGCGTTCATCGCCGAGAAGGGGCTGCGGGCGACCCGTCAGCGGATGGCCGTCTTCGAGGCGGCCCGGGCCATCCAGGGGCACTACACCGCCGAAGACCTGCTGAAGAAAGCCCGTTCGATCGACCGCAGCGTCTCCCGCGCGACGATCTACCGCGCCCTGCCCCTCCTCGTCGGCAGCAACGTCATCCGCGAGATGGACGTCGGCCGCGACCAGAAATATTACCTCGCCGAGGGCGGCAGCGAGACCTTCCGCGCCCAGCTCATCTGCGAGAACTGCGATTCGATCGTCGAGGTCGACGCGCCGTTCATGGAATGGTATGGCAAGGCCGTCGCCGCCAAGCACGGCATGCGCCCGATCTCCCAGAAACTCCAGGTCACCGCCGCCTGCCTCAACGAGCGCTGCCCGCGCCGCAAGAACGCCCACCCATGATCACCTATCCGACCGCCTCCGTCTTCCCTCCCCTGCCCGCCGGCGGGACGCCCTTGTCCGACCTGCAGAAGGAAGTCCTCGCGCTGAAGCAGGCCAAGGACGCCCTCATCCTCGCGCACAACTATCAGTGCGAAGACATCCAAGGCGTGGCCGACTACGTGGGTGATTCGCTCGGCCTCGCCTACAAGGCCGCCGAAGCCAAGCAGTCGACGATCGTCTTCTGCGGCGTGCACTTCATGGCCGAGACGGCCAAGATCGTGAACCCGACGCGGCGCGTGCTGCTGCCCGACCTCGCCGCCGGCTGCTCGCTCGCCGACTCCTGCCCCGCGGAGAAGCTCGCCGCCGCCAAGGCCGCCGACCCTTCGCTCTACGTCGTCGCCTACATCAACTGCAGCGCCGCGGTGAAGGCGCTCTGCGACGTCATCGTCACGAGCGGCAACGCCTCGAAGATCGTCAGCCGCGTGCCCGCGGACCGGAAGATCCTCTTCGTCCCCGACCAGAACCTCGGTCGCTGGGTGTCCGGCAAGACCGGCCGCGCCATGCAGCTGTGGCCGGGCAACTGCTACGCCCACGTGCAGTTCACGCCGGGCGCGCTGCTCCGGACCAAGGCCGCCCACCCGGGCGCGCCCGTCGTCGCCCATCCCGAATGCACCGAAGCCGTGCGCGACCTGGCGGACATGGTCTGTTCCACCGAACTCATGGTCGGCTGGTGCAAGCAGCAGACGGCGAATACCATCATCATTACGACGGAATCAGGAATGATCCATCGCCTCCGCAAGGAAGTGCCCGGCAAGACGTTCGTCGCCGCGCCCACCGACCGCTGCTCGTGCAACGACTGCAAGTTCATGAAGATGAACACGCTGACGAAGGTCCGCGACTGCCTGCGGGACGGCACGCCCGAGATCGCGCTGGCTGAAAGCATCCGGGCCGCCGCGGAGATACCGTTGCGTCGCATGCTCGATTGGAGCAAATGACGCCGGCGATAATGCTCCAGCGGCGAGCGGTAGGGTGAAAAACTTTTTACCAAAGTTTGACAATTGGAAATATTATAAAACCCTTGAGGGTGCTGGCCTAACCTCAGGATTGTCGGAGACAAACTCAGGTGACGCCCGAACCTCCGCACCCACCCATGAAAATCGACCTCGACCCCTCCGCCTTCAACTCCAAGGACGCCTACGTCCGCGCCGCCCTCTCCAAGGCCCGCGACCTGGCCGTGCAGGCCTGGGAAGACGAGCACAGCGAGCGCCAGTCGATGATCGAACGCGAAGTCGCGGGCCTCTCGAAGCCCGAGCTGGCCAAGCGTCTGATCAAGCTCCTCTCGCGCCCCAACCGCGCCCGCGCCCAGATTTCCGACAGCATGCGCAACAAGGCCCAGGCGATGCGCCGCAAGGGCGCCCCGGTCCGCGAGATCGCCGCCGAGCTCGGCATCTCGATCCCGTCGGTCTACAACATCACCAAGGACTGAACTTGCCCGCGGCGTCCGTCTCGGCGAAAGTCCGCCGATGCAGGAATGGACCCGCGGAGACCCGGCGAAAGGCCCGACGCAGGCGCCTCTGGCCCGCGGAGGCAAGCTGGACGCGGACGCCCTCTTCGGCGCCTATCGCGCCGGCGTCTTCCCTTGGTATTCCGCCGGCGAACCCGTGAAATGGTGGTGTCCTGATCCGCGGTTCGTGATGCGTCCGGCGGACTTCCGCCTCACCGAAAGCCTCCGCAAGACGATGCGCAAGGCGGGCTGGTCGGTGACCTTCGACCGTTCCTTCGAGACGGTCATGCGACGCTGTTCGGAGGTCCCCCGCCCCGGCCAGGACGGCACTTGGATCACCGAGGAGATGATCGCCGCCTACTGCGACCTGCACCGCCGCGGCGTGGCCCACAGCGTCGAGGTATCCTGGCAAGGCCAACTGGTCGGCGGCCTCTACGGCGTCGCGCTCGGCCGGCTCTTCCACGGCGAGTCGATGTTCCACCTCAAGGCGGACGCCTCCAAGGTCGGCTTCGCGACGCTCGTCGCCCGCCTCGCCGCCGCCGGCTACGTCCTCATCGACTGCCAGGTACCGACGGAGCACCTCGCCCGCCTGGGCGCCTTCGCGGTCGACCGGTCGGAGTTCCTCGCCGTCGTGAAGCGGTTCCGCGACGAGCCGCCCGAGGGCGACGCGTTCGTCACTCCGGCTTCGGACGCGACCTGAGCAGGGCCCGCGCCTCGCGCTCGTAGACACGTTCGACGATCACGCAGAGCTGCTGGAGAGAACGGCCGTCGGTATAGACGGCGATGCCCGCCTGCATGTAGGCCTGCTCGCGCTTCTTCATGAGTTCGCGGATACGGGCCTCGGGTTCTTCGCCCTTGAGCAGCGGGCGGCGGGAATTGCCGGCCGTGCGGCGCAGGATGGTGTCCACCGAGGCGAACAGGGTCACGATGATGCCTTTGGAACGGACGAGTTCGCCCATGCCCGGGGGCACGACGAGGCCCCCGCCGCAGGCGATGACGGCGCCGCAGTCGGGCAGCATGGTCTCGACGACCTGACGCTCGAGGCCGCGGAAGTGCTCCTCGCCATGCTGGGCGAAGATGTCCGCGATCGTGGCGCCGGCCAGCTTCTCGACGAGCTCGTCGGTGTCGTAGAAAGGCCGGCGCCAGCGCTTCGCCAGCTGCCGTCCGAGCGCGGACTTCCCCGTGCCCATGAATCCGGCGAGGATCAGGTTCGGCGAGTTGTCCTTGTTGGCCACGGGCGACATGCGACCATAGCAAGGGTCACCCCGCCCCTCGGCAAGCGACAAGCGTCGGGAGGATTACTTGGCGGGCAAGGCTTCCAAGGCGGCCTTGGCCTTAGGCGCGAGTCGCTCGGAGAGGCCTTGCGCGGCCTCCGTCAGCGCGGCGCGGTCGGCCTCCGAGAACAACCGGGGCACGGCGGCCCAGGCGGCTTCGGTCAGCTCGTTGGCCGGACCTTTGAGCAGCGGGAGCAAAGCGGGACGCAAGGCCTTGCCGGCCTTGCTGAGACGATTGGCGCGGACGGCGGCGAGGCGCACCCAGGCGGCCTTCGAGGCGAGCGAGGCGCCGGCGAACTCGACCGGCAGGTGCTTGGCGGCCAACGACGCGGGCAGGCGGAGGATCTCATCCTCCACCTCCTGCACCTGCGAGCGTTGGGAGAGCTTGGCGAGACGTTCCCAGAGGATCGGGGCGGCGGCGGCGGAACTCACGCGGCGGAGCAGACGGTTCGCGCGTTGGGCGGTGGCGAAGTCCTCGTGCTTCGTGAGGGCGACGAGTTCTTCGACCGTCAGCGGATACTCCTTCGCGGAGCCGCGCAGGTCCAGCATGCGCTCGAGTTCGGCGAGCTTGGTCTCCGGCGTGGTCCCGGCCGGCGGGTCATACCGCTGCGCCTGCTTGGGATTCAAGGGCAGGCGCGGCTTGCCGCTCGGTTCGAAGAGGAGGACCTGCTGCAGCGCGGCCTGCGCCTCGGGATTTTCGACGGTCTTGGCCGCCGTGCGCACGCGCTCGAACCAGGCCTTGGCTTCGGGCGAGGCGTTGGTGAAGCCGCGGGAGTGGTCGAGGATGGCCTGCTGGGCGGCGAGCCGCTTCTCGGGGACCGCGAGGTCCGCGAAGGTGGCGTCGGACGGGACGTCGGCGGCGTGACCGACGAGGCCGGCGACGCAGGCGAGGAAGAGGACGAAAGGCTTCATGATCGTGACGGGCGGGAGTGGGCTCAGATGGACCAGCTGCCGCGGAGGGCGGGAGAGTGGAGTTGATTGGCCTGGTCGTCGCCGACGAAGCCGGAACCGTCGGCCTTGAAGGTCAGCTTACGGCCGAGACGGACGCTCAGGGCGGCGAGGTTCACGAGCGTGGAGCTGCGGAAGGCCTCGTTGACGCCGTAACCGAACGGGCGCTTCTCCCGGGCGCAGAGGTCGAAGTCGTCTTCCTGATACTCCGGCAGCGGGAATTCGGCGGCCTTGGCCAGCAGTTCCGGACGGCTGCAACGCATGCCGGCGAAGAGCTTGCCGTTCGGGCCTTCGAGGAAGGGATTCTCCGGATTACGCTCGGCGAGTTCGGACTCGAGGATGATGCGCGTGCCGTCCTTGTAGGTGAGCGTGACGGTCTTCCAGACGCCGCAGGCCATGGCGTCCTGAGGCGGAGCGTCGCACTCGACGCTGACCGGGGACTCCCCGTCCTTGCCGAGGAAGTACTGCACCGGATCGAGGAAGTGCTGGCCCATGTCACCCAGGCCGCCTTGGTCGAAGTTCCAGTAACCGCGGAAGGAACCGTGGCAGCGATGCGGGTGGTAAGGGATCAGCTGCGAGGGACCGCAGTAGAGGTCCCAGTTGAGGTGCGAAGGCACCGGCTGAGGCTGGAGGTCCGGCTTGCCGGTCCAGAGGTTGACCTTCCACTGGATGCCGCCCACGGGGGCGAGCCGCACCGTCAGCGGACCGCCGAGGACGCCGCTCGCGACGACGCGACGGATCTCGCGGGCCGGGCCGACGCCGTAGTAGTTCGTGCGGTTGAGACGGAACCAGGTGTTCACGCGGAAAGGCACGCCGGTCTGCTGCACGACGCGGCTCAGGGCGATGCCCTCCCCGATCGTGCGCGTCAGCGGCTTCTCGCACCAGACGGCCTTGCCGCGACGCGCGGCCATGGCGGCGATGACGCCGTGCCAATGCGGCGGCGTGCAGACGTGGACGACGTCGGCGTCGGGCAAGGCGATCACTTCGCGGAAATCCTCGGCCGTCATGGGCGTGCCGCCGCCGGCCTGCTTGATGCGGTCGAGCTTCTTCTGCACGCGCTGGGCGTCGACGTCGCAGATGCCGACGATGCGGTTCTTGCCCGTCATGCGGGGCTCGGAGTGCATCGAGGAGATGCCTCCGCAGCCGACGATCACATGGTTCAAGGTCTCGCTCGGCGGGACGAAGCCGCGGCCGAGGACGTGACGCGGGATGATCGTGAAGCCAAGCGCGGCGACGGCGGCCTTACGCAGGAATGAACGACGGGGTAATCGCATACGGGGTGATATGGACACGAAAGACCGCGTTCAATCCTGATAGTTCCAGCTGCCGGGCTCGAAACCCGCTATATGCAAAGTTTCCTCCGTTAAATGACGGCGCCGTTTTGCTTTCGCATCGCTTGCTTGCTCCTTGGTCTCATGCCGACCACGACCGCTCCCAGCGCCCGCGCCAGCGACGATGTCTCGAGCCTGCGAGACGCGATCGCCCAGACCGCCGGAGTCCCCTTCTACGATTCATCCGTCTGGCAATCGGCCTTCGCCGATGCTGCCACGCGCCTGTCGGACCTTCCGCGCATCACGAAGAGCCAGCTGCGGGAGCACTCCCCCGAGGGTTTCCTTGCCCCAGGACTGTCGGTCGAGTCCTTGCTGTCGCGCGGACTCATCGAGGAGGAAAGCACTTCCGGCACTTCCGGCGCCAGCGTGCGCGTGGTCTTCGGCAGGACCTGGTGGGCCGAGCAGGAACGTCGCGCCCTGATCAGGAATCCCCTCATCGCCGGGCTCCTCGGAGAACGGGTCAGCCTGCGTCGCGCCGTCCTGACCACGCCGGGCTGCAGCGGCGTCAGCTGCTACAACCGCTGGCTCAACCTCGAACAACGCACGCTCGGCGACAGCCGTTACGTGAACCAGACGCGGATCCCCTTCAGCCTCGGCGAGGACAAACTGACCACGATGGCCGATGAAGTCGCAGACTGGGCGCCGGCCTTCCTCGACGTGGACCCCGTCCACGGGGCCTGGTTCGCCCTGCACTGCGAAAGGCACGGCCGACGCTTCCCTTCCCTGCGATTCATCCTGACGAGCTATGAATTCACCAGCGTCACGCATCGCGCCATCATGGAGCGCGTCTTCGGCGTGCCGGTCATCGACCTTTACGGCTCGAGCGAGACCGGCCACCTGCTGGTCGACGTCGACGGCGTCATGCGCCCGAGCCCCGAGACCGCGCTCCTGGAAACGACGGCCGCGGCCGGCGTCGGCGAACTCCTGGTCACGACGCTCACCAACCCTTACCTGCCCTTGCTCCGCTACGAGATCGGCGACTTCGTCGAACAGGTCGATGACGGCTACCTCGTGCACGGCCGTAAGCGCGACGCCCTCCGTGGCGCCGACGGACGGATCGTGACCACCCGGCAGGTCGACGCGGCCTTCAAAGGACTCAGCGGCGTCGCCCACTACCAGCTGCGTCAGCAACCGGACGGCTCGGCGCACCTCAGCCTCCTGCCTGCGATGACCGACGATGGCCTGGCTCCCGCCCAGGAGACGCTCAAGGAACGACTTGCCGTCCTGCTGGGCGCTCCGGTCACCTCGGTCACGGTCGGCCTGCTCACCCCGGAAGACTCGGGCAAATTCCGCCTGACCGTCCGCGAGTCGGCCTGACTCGGCCAGATTACCACCGGAAAAGGGGCTTTCGGGCTGGAAAAACCGCTCCCAACCCGCCAAGGTGGGTTTTCACCACCATGGAAGTCTACATCGACGGTAAGTTCTACCCCAAGGCGGAGGCCAAGATCTCCGTCTTCGACCATGGTTTCCTCTACGGCGACGGCATCTTCGAAGGCATCCGTCTCTACCAAGGCTGCGTCTTCCGGCTGGACGAGCACCTCGAGCGGCTGGAAATGTCCGCCAAGGCCCTCTGCCTCGACATGCCTTGGTCCCGCAAGGAGATCGCGGAGATCGTCTGCGAATCCTGCCGCCGCAACAACCTGACCGACGGCTATATCCGCCTCGTCGTCTCCCGGGGCTTCGGGGACCTCGGCCTCTCGCCGAAGAACTGCCCGACGCCGTCGATCATCTGCATCGCCGACTCGATCAAGCTCTACCCGGAGGAACTCTACACCACGGGGATGCGGATCATCACCTCCCCGACCCGACGCATCAGCCCGGCCGCCCTGCCGCCGATGATCAAGTCCCTCAACTACCTGAACAACATCATGGCGAAGATGGAGGCCCAGCAGCATGGCTTCCACGAATGCCTGATGCTCAACGAACAGGGTTACGTCTCCGAATGCACCGGCGACAACGTCTTCCTGATCCACAAGGGACGCCTGATCACCCCGGCCTCCCATGCCGGCGCCCTCGTCGGCATCACCCGCCAGGTCGCGCTCGAAGTCGCCGCCGCCCTCGGCATCCCGGCCGTCGAGACCAACATCACCCGCTACGACGTCTGGAACGCCGACGAATGCTTCCTCACGGGCACCGCCGCGGAAGTCATCCCGGTCATCGAAGTCGACGCGCGCAAGATCGGCACCGGCAAGCCCGGTCCGCTCACCGGACGCATCCTCGCCGAGTTCCGCAAGAAGGCTTCGCGCGAAGGCCAGATGATCCGCTGAGCCCGCCTGCGCCCCGACGCGCATGCCCGCCGACCCCGTCCCTCCGACCCCCGCCGAACGTGACGCCACGCTGCGGCGGCTCCTGCGGATCGCCTGGTCGTACCGCGCGGACTGCCTCCAGCTGCTCGGACTCCAGCTCGCCGTCGTCTTCCTGACCGTCGCGGTCATCGCGCTGGCCGGCGTCGGCATCGACTTCGTCCGCCACTGCGCCGACCGGAGCGTCCCCGCCCCCGCCCTGCCGTTCTTCGTGCCCGCCGAGGCGACGGACAAGGCCGTCTTCGTGTGGCTCGGCGCGGGCATCCTCGCGACCGCGGGCTTGCGGGCGGGCCTGGCCTTCGTCTTCGGACTCGTCTCCGTGCGCTTCCTGCACGGACGCATCGTCGTCAACCTGCGCTCCCAGGTCTTCGCCAAGCTGCAGCAGCTGAGCTTCCGCTTCTTCGACACCAACGCCAGCGGCTCGATCATCAACCGCGTCACGTCCGACGCGCACGCGATCCGGCTCTTCATCGAAGGCGTGGTGCTGCAGCTCGCCATCATCGCCCTGACCCTGGCCGCCTGCGCCGCCTACATGTTCCGCACCGACTGGCGGCTCACGCTCGCCTGCCTCTCGGTGCTGCCTTTCCAGGTCTGGTTCGCGATCCGTTTCTCCCGCAAGGTGCGGCCGGCTTACGAGGAGAACCGCGAGCTGATGGACCGCCTGGTGCTCGGCTTCTCCGAGAACGTCCAAGGCATCCAGGTCGTCAAAGGCTTCGCGCTGGAGCCCCGCGTGCAGGCGCGTTTCGCCGGCTGGAGCGAGGCGATCCGCGTCCAGAAGCGCAAGGTGTTCGGCGAGGTCGCGCTCTTCTGGCCCGTCATCGACGCGCTCAACCGTCTTTCGATGGCCGTGCTCATCGGGTACGGCGGCTGGATGGTCGCCCGCGGCGAGCTCTCCCTGGGCACCGGCCTCGTCGCCTTCGCCGGCCTGCTCCAGCAGTTCTCCGCGCAGGTGACGACCCTGGCCGCCGTCGTCGACAACGCGCAGGTCTCGCTCGCCGGAGCGAAACGCATCTTCGAGATCCTGGACACCGTACCCGGGGTCGCGACCGAGGCAGGAGCGAGCTCGCCCGGACGCTTCGTGGGCCGCGTGGCCTTCGAGGGCGTCAGCTTCGAGTTCCAAGACAACGCCACGGTGCTGCGCGACCTCTCCTTCGTCGCCGAGCCTGGCCGGCGGATCGCCATCGCCGGAGCGACCGGCGCGGGCAAATCCGCCCTGCTCGCGCTGATCCCGCGCTTCTACGATCCGCGGTCCGGCCGGGTCACCCTGGACGGACACGACCTCCGCCGCCTTCCCCTCCCCGAACTCCGCCGGCAGGTCGGCATGGTCTTCCAGGAGAACTTCCTGTTCTCCAACACCATCGCGGCGAACATCGCCTTCGGCCACCCCGAGGCGACGCAGGAGCGCATCGAACGGGCCGCGCGGATCGCCGGCGCCCACGACTTCATCATGGCGCTGCCCGAACGCTACGAGACTTTCCTCGGCGAAGGCGGCGTGAACCTTTCCGGCGGCCAGCGCCAGCGGATCGCCATCGCCCGCGCCCTCCTCCTCGAGCCCACGGTGCTGCTGCTCGACGACCCGACCTCGGCCATCGACCCCGAGACCGAGAAGGAGATCATGGAGGCGATGGAAGCGGCCATGGCCGGCCGGACGACCTTCATCGTGGCGCACCGCCTGAGCACCCTCCGCCGGGCCGACCTCATCCTCGTCCTCGACCGCGGCCGCCTCGCGCAGGTCGGCACGCACGAACAGCTCATGGCGGAGGACGGTCACTACCGGCGGGCCATCCTCGTCCAATCGGAAGGAGCCCCCGCATGAGCAAGCCGCCCCTCGAGATCGCCGTCCGCCGACTGCGGCCCGACGAAGAAGAACCGGACCGGCTTCCGCTGCGCTGGGCGACCATCACCCGTCTGCTGGCCTTCACCGGTCCGCACCGGCGGATGCGGAACACCCTGCTGGCGCTGTGCGTCTTCCGCGCGCTCGCCCTCCCCGGCCTCGCGTGGTTCGTCGGGGCCATCATCCGCGGACCGGTCCAGGCGGGCGACGGACCGGCGACCTTCCGGGCGCTCGCCCTCTTCACGGCGGCCTTCGTCGTGGCGGACGTCGCCTTGTACTGGCGCATCCGGCTCGCGCACCAGATCGGCGAGAACGTGCTCCGCGACCTCCGCGACCGCCTGATGGCCCACCTCCTGACGCAGCCGCTGTCGTTCTTCCACGCCCGCCGGCACGGCAGCCTCATCAGCCGCATGATCTCGGACATCGAGGCCATGCGCAACGGGGTGCAGAACAACTTCTTCATCTCGCTCGTCTCGTTCGGCCAGATGTGCGCCGCGGCGGCGCTGATGCTGCTGGCCAACCCCCGTCTCTTCCTCGTCCTGCTGGCCATCGTGCCCTGCCTGCTGCTCGTCCACGCCTTCTTCCGCGGACGCATCCTGCATGCCTCCCGCGTGCAGCAGGAGACCTTCTCGCGCGTCACCTCGGCCCTCGCGGAGACGGTCCAGGGCATCCGCGTGACGCAAGGCTTCGCCCGCGAAGACACGAACGCGGGCATCTTCACCCGGCTGGTGCGCAGCCTCGCGGGCAACGTCGTGAAGACCGCCAGCCTGACCTCGCTCTACCTGCCGCTCCTCGAACTCAACGCGCATGGCTTCATGGCCGCCCTCATCGGCGTCGGCGGCTGGGCCGCGCTCTCCGGCACGGGCACGGGCCTGGGTGATCTCGTCACTTTCTTCTTCCTGGCGGACCTCTTCTTCTCGCCGATCACGATCATCGGGACGCAGCTGTCCGAAGCGACCCTCGCGATGGCCGGGGCCGAACGCTATTTCCGGGTGCTCGACACCCCGCCCGCCTGGACGGACAAGCCCGGCGCCGGTGAGTGCCCTCGCCTGCAGGGCCAGGTGGAATTCCGCGACGTCGGCTTCACCTACGTGCCGGACCGCCCGGTGCTCCATGGCGTCAGCTTCACGGCCCGGCCCGGCCAGGTCATCGCATTGGTGGGACATACGGGCTCGGGCAAGTCGACGATCATCGGCCTGCTCGCGAAGTTCCAGCTGCCGCTCTCGGGCCAGGTGCTCGTCGATGGGAATGACCTCGCCGACCTGCGGCAGGAGACGCTCCGCCGCCAGATGGGCTTCGTCTTCCAGCAGAACTTCCTGTTCGCCGGCACGATCGCCGAGAACGTCAAAGCCGCCCGCCCGGACGCCACCGACGAGGAGATCCGCCAGGCGTTCCGCGACCTCGACTGCCTCGACCTCATCGAAGCCCTGCCGGAAGGCATCCATACGCCTTGCTCCGAAAAAGGCCGCGGCCTGTCGATGGGCCAGCAGCAGCTCGTGGCCTTCGCCCGCGCCCTGCTCGCCGATCCGCGCATCCTCGTCCTCGACGAGGCCACCAGCGCCGTCGACACGCTGACCGAAGCGCGTCTGCAGGTCGCGCTCACGCGCCTGATGAAGGGCCGCACCAGCTTCGTCGTCGCGCATCGCCTGAGCACCATCCGCCGCGCGGACTGCGTGCTCGTGCTCGAAGCCGGTCGCATCGTCGAACGCGGCACGCATGACGAACTCCTGACCCGGCAAGGCGCCTACGCCGCGCTGCACCGGGACTTCCTGAGTTCGACGACCTGACGGGACTCAGCGGGGCTCGCCGGGGGCGGCACCGAAGTTCGGGCGGACCGGGCGACCTTTGGCGGTCTCGGGCGGCTTGGTCGATTCATCGCCGGCCGTCGTCGGAAAAGCGGGCGCCAGCCCTTTGGTCACCACCGGGGCGTAAAGATCGCCGACCGGGGAACGACGGAACACCTCGGCCTGCAGATACTGATAGGTCGGCACGCCCTCTCGCGACTTCACGGCGAGGGAGAGCTCGACGCGGACGGCTTGGCTGGCGGGACCGCCGCTGAAGCGGAAGGATTTCGCCGAACCTAAGACCGCCAACGCCAGTCCGGTCGGCTCCTGATGGACGGGCAGCTCCCAGGTCTCGGCCGCAAGATCCGGCGGGAGGAGGACCACCAAGGTGCGGACCGGACCGCCGGGGTTGCCGGGATAGACGAGCCGGCGACGCCACAGCGGCCAATAGCGCCGCCCCGCTTCATCGAGGACTTCCGTGCCGCCGGGGCCGTCCACCACCAGCATCCGCTCCTTGAGGAAAGCGACTTCCGTCAGCGTGAGTTCCGCGCGCACGGCACCGGCGCGACGGACCGGACCTTCGTCGGGACGGACGTCCGCGCCGACCAGCAGCACGAGTTCCAAGGGGCCCGCCACGCGATGGTCGATCCAGGCGATCACGCCGTAAGGCACCGCCGTCATGGCCGCCGCCAGCAGCAGGCCGCCGCCCAAGGCGCGGCCTAAGGCATGACGATCACGCAAAGCGACGAGCAAGGCCGCGCCGGCGAAACCGGCGGCGTGGACCGAGATGTCGACCCCCAGGGTCCACTGGGCGGACAGGAAATCATCCGGTTGTCCGAACCAGCGGAGACGGAAGAACATCAAGACGACCCAGACGGTCCCTGCGGTCGCGCCGACCAGCGGCGCATAGCGGGCGCCGGCGCGGACGTAGGTACGGGTGAGCAAGGCCGAGAGCCCGGAGGCGAAGAGCCCGCCGAAGAAGGCGTCCTTGAGCGACGCCACGCCCGTGAGGGCGGCGGCGATCACCAGGAACGCCCAGGTGAACCAATACGTGAGCGCGTAGGTCTTCATTCCCCCACCACCGTGCCCGGAGGCACGATCGCGCCCTTCTTGACGACGATCACGCCGTCACGCACGAACAAGGCCTCGGTCTCCCACTTCTCCGGCAGGCCCGTGGGGGCCAGACGGCAGCCTTCGCCGATGCGCGCGTTCTTGTCGATGATCGCGTTGCGGATGAGGCAGTTGGCGCCGACGCCGATGTCGGGGCGGCCGAGGGAATTGTTGCGGGCCAGGTCGTGCGGACGTTCGAAGGCGTCGGCGCCCATCATCACGACGTTCTCAAGGCGGGAGCCGCCGCGGATGACGGAGCGGACGCCGATCACGCAACGGTTGAGCTCGGAATCGTCGACGATCGCGCCGTCGGCCATGAGCACGCGCGCAGAGCGGGCGCCGTTGAGCTTGGCGGGCGGGAGGTAACGGGCGTGGGTGTAGACCGGGTTCTGACCGTCGAAGAAATCGAACGGCGGGACGGGGTCCGTGAGGGTGAGGTTGCACTCCCAGAAGGAGCCGACCGTGCCGATGTCCTCCCAATAGCCGTCGAAGACGTAGGCCATCATGCGCTTGGAGGCGAGGAGGCCGGGGATGACCTCCTTGCCGAAGTCGGTCTGGGCGTGGTCGGCGAGGGCTTCGCGCATCACCTTGCCGGAGAACAGGTAGATGCCCATCGAAGCCAGGCAGTAGGGCTTATCCGACTGGTCGGAGAGGCGGGCGCGGGCGTTGCCGCCGAGCACCAGGGAGGAGATCACCGCCGGATCCTTCGGCTTCTCGACGAACTCGACGATGCGGAGGTCGGCGTTGACGCGCATGACGCCGAGGGCGGAGACCTGGTCGGAAGGCATCGCCTTGGCGGCGATGGTGACGTCGGCGGCGTTCTCCATGTGCTGGCGGGCGAGCTCGTCGAAATCGAGGCGGTAAAGCTGGTCGCCGGAAAGGATCAGGACGAGATCTTCGTCCTTGAGGTTGTAGTGATGGAGGTTCTGACGGACCGCGTCGGCCGTGCCCTGATACCAGCTCTCCTTGTCGCCGGTCTGCTCGGCGGCGAGGATGTCGACGAAGCCGCGCCCGAAACCGTCGAACTTGTAGGTCTGCTGGATATGCTTGTGCAGCGAGGCCGTGTTGAACTGCGTCAGCACGAAGATCTGGTTGAAGCCCGAATTGAGGCAGTTGCTGATCGGGATGTCGACCAGCCGGTAGTTGCTCGCGAGGGGCACCGCCGGCTTGCAACGGTCCTTCGTCAGGGGGTAGAGGCGGGAGCCGCGGCCGCCCCCCATGATGATGCTGATGACGCGAGGGAGGGAGGGCATGGCGGGATGGCCTACCTTCCCTCCGGTCACGGTCGCCCTCAAGCGGAAAAGGTCGAATGGCGGCTTGAAGAAGACGACGTCACGGGGTTGCATCGGCCTCCGCATGGCTTTCGCCTTCCACATCCTCGGCACCAGCAGTTCCGGCAACTGCTCCTTGCTCGAGGTCGGCGGCGCGCGGGTGATGCTTGACGCGGGTTTCCAAGGACCGCGGCTCGAGGCCTCCTTGCGGAAGCTCGGGATCGAAGCCCGGGCGCTGGACGCCGTCTTCATCACGCACGAGCACTCCGACCACTGCGTCGGGCTCCCCGCCCTGCTCCGCCAGAATCCGCGACTCAAGGTCTTCGCCAACCGCGAGACCGCCCGCCGCATCAAGGATTCCTTCAAGTCGCAGCCCGACTGGCAGCTGTTCGAGACCGGCACCACCTTCGAGTTCAAGGGCCTGCAGGTCACCGCGATCCCGATCCCGCACGACGCCGCCGACCCCGTGGGCTACGCCTTCGACCTCCCCGCCGAGGACGCCCGGCCGGCGAAACGCCTGACCTGGCTGACGGACCTCGGCCACGTCACCCCCGTCGTCCGGCACCATGTGGCCCTGGCGGACATCCTCGTGCTGGAGTCGAACTACGACGACGAGATGCTCGACCTATCGAAGCGGCCGGTCTCGCTGAAGCAACGCATCCGCGGCAACTTCGGCCACCTCTCCAACACCCAGACCAAGGACCTGCTGCTCGGCCTGCGCGAATGGCAGGCGACCGAGCTCTACCTCGGACACCTGAGCAAGGAATGCAACCGGACCGTCATCGTCGACGCGCTGATGAACGAAGTGCGCGACCGGAAGACCGACCTCCGCGTCACGGTGGTCGACCCTCTCGAAGACAATCCGGTCAGCCTGTGGTGAGGCTTACTTCGCCGGCGGAGCCGGGATGTCGTCCGCGGCCGGCGGCGTCGGGACGGTCCCCTCGGAACGGATCACGGCGCTTTCGGCGACCGAGCGGGCGAGGCGCTTGACGGCAGCGCCGCAGGCCGGCGAAGCCGGGTTGAGGTCCTGCGCGGCCAGCCAGGCGGCGAGGGCCGCGGCTTCGGCGCCTTCCTTCTCGAGCTTCTCGGCCCGGCCGATGAGCTGGGCGTAGCCGGCGACGAGGGGCGCGATGTCGGAACGGGTCTTGGCGAGCACGAGGTCGTCGGATTCCGTCTTGTAGGCCTCCACGATGACGTCCCACGCCAGGTAAGGGTTGTTCTGGGCCGCCAGCATCGAGGCCTTCTGGATGTTGGCGTCGAGTTCGCCGACGCGCTGCACGACCTTGCGGAGCTTGTCGGAGCGTTCCTTGTCCTGCGCGAGGGCCAAGGCGTACTCGAGCTTCTTGTTGAAGATCTCCCGCCACTTGGACTCGGCCATCAGGCGGTCGAATTCGGGGACCTTCTGGGCGAGGGTGTCCTGGCGGCTCACGACCTGGTTGGCGAATTCCTTCACGCCGGGATTCTGCGGCCAGATCTTGGTGGCGCGCTCGAGCGCGGCCTCGGCCTTGGCGGTGTCGCCGGCGAGGGCGGCGGCCTTGGCGGACAGGAGGGACATGTTCGAGGCGTTCATCGCGTTGTTGACCTTCGAGATCACGGGGGCGCCGGGGAAGTCGCGGGCCTGGCCGCGGACCTTGTTCACGTAGGCCTCGACGCTCGCCAGGTCGCGCTCATCGCCGAGGCGCTGGAGTTCGCGGAGATCCTTCCAGAGGGCGAGCATCTGGCGCTTCTTCTCCTGCGGATAAAGCATCACCGGCGGCTCGAACTCACCGAGGAAGAAGGTCTCCTGAAGGCGCTCGAAGGCGCCGTAGAGCTCCTCCTGCTTCATCAGGTCGTCGACCGTCTGCATGCCCTTGCCCACGTCCTTGATCGCCTCGCGGGAGAGCAGGTCGATGGACTCGAGGGTCGGGACGAAGTCCGAGACGGGGAAGAACTCCTTCACTTCCTTGGCGCCGACGACGACGTCCTGGCTGCTGGCGTTGAAGACGACGCGGTAGAAAGCGCTGGTGACGAGCGCATGGCGATAGCGGCGGGCCATCAGGAAGGCGACCATCTGGGACTGGAACTCGATCTTGGCCTTGAGGCCGATGGCGGTCATCTTGGCCCCCTGGGCGAGCATCTGGGCCTGCGTGCGGGCCTCGTCCTTGACCTTGAAGCCCAGTTCGGTCGTGCCGGTGGAGCCCTTCGAAACCATCTTGCCCTTGCTCTCGGAACGCTCGGCGTTCGCCTCCTCGATGCGGTCGGCGCGGTTGATGATGACGGATTCCTGCGTCTTGCGGAGGATCTCCAGCTGGTTGAGCGTGACCTCGATGTTCTTGTATTCGCTGCTCATGCGCCAGGCCTTCTGCACCTGGGAGGCGATGGTCAGGCAGCCTTGGCCGTCGAACTCGAAGTCCGCGGCCTTGAAGAGCAGGTTGAAGGCCTCCTGCTGGTTGCGGTAGTAGTTGTCCCTGGTCAGCGTCTGCGGGGAAAGCAGCAGCTGGATCTGATCGAGGATCGCGACGTAGCGCTTCATGTCGCCGTTGTCGGTCGGCGCCGCGAGGTAACGCTCGAACCGGGCCCGCACGGTGCGGGTGTTGCCGAGGTTCATCGTGGTGCCCTTCCACTGCATGGTGCCGTTCTCCAGGTCGACGGAATCGCTGTTGACGTTGAAGAGCCGGTCGGCGCCGCCCTCCAAGGTCGAGCTCTTGTAGTCGCCGGAGGTGCCTCCCGCCGCGGGCGCGGGCGGCGGAGCCTGCGCGAAGCCGAGGACGGTCAGGGCGCACCAGCCGAAACAGGAAAGGATGAGGTGACGCATGGCGGAGAGGGTCAGAAACGTTCGAGGGCTTCGACGACCAGGAGGTCGCGGGTGACGCGCAGCTTGCACTTGAAGCGCTGGCCGACCTCGAAGGAGTCGGTGGAGCCGGCGGGGATGAAGACCGGGATGCGGCCGACGGGGTCCTTGCCGATCGGCTTCACGGCGAGGACGCGGCCGCGGCCTTCGACGAAGGCGAGCTGCTGCTCGACCTGGCACTCGAGGCGGTAGCTGTTGCCTTGGAGCGTGGCCCAGTCGCGACGGTAGGTCTCGACGGAGAAAGGCGTGAGGTCGGCGAAGCGGCCGCCGCCGCCCATGCGGGGGACGACGATCGCGACCAGGATCACGATGACCACGACCGGGATGCCGAGGGCGAAGAAGAGGGGGTTGATCTTGGACATGCGGGAAGAGGGGGCGCAGGCTACACTGCCCCTCCAGCCTAGCCCGCTTTGGGATTTGTTCCAGCGATTTCCCCGCCTGAGGTGAATCCGACGGCCGGCCGGCTCAGCTCCAGCGCTTCTGCTGGCACCCGAAGACGACCAGGCAGATGCCGAACAGCCCTTGGATCAGGAGCACCGCCAGGCCCTCGGGCGTGCTGGCCACGTAGGCGCTCTGGTTGGGCATGCTCGCGGTATAAGCATCATATAAAGGCAGCCCGAGCATGGACTTCATGTAGCCGGACCAGCCCCAGTAGGCGTTGATGAACGGGCGGCAGAGCCAGGTCAGGGCCGGCGGCAAGGCCAGGACGACGCCCGAGAGGGGCAGTTGGAAGCCGACCAGGTAGATCGACAGGAGGGACGACTTCTCCGGCGAGGTCAGCATGGCCGAGAAACCCAGGCAGACGACCGACATCGAGACGCAGCTGCCGGCCAGGATCGCCATCTGCTCGGCCCACGGGCCGGGGAAGTTGCAGATCAATTTCACGAAAAAGCACATCCAGGCGCCCTGGGCGACGGCGATGAGCGAAACGAAGGTGATCTTCGAGAACGCATAGGCCCACGGACGAAGCCCGGTCATGCGCTCCTTCTCGTAGAGCACGCGCTCGGCGGAGATCTCACGGCCGCCGTTGTTGGCGCCCATGAGGGTGAGCAGGATCACCTGGAACATCACCAGGCCGGCGGCGAGACCGGCCAGCTGGGCGTTGGCCATCTGGACGTTCAAGGCCTGCTTCACCTCTTCCATCGAAGCGGTGTTGCGGTCCATGGGGATCTTGAGGACGTCCCACGACCCCTCGAGGTTGAAGATGATCACCAGCAGCGGGAAGCCGAACGTGATGGCAAGCGTGAGCCCGAGGTAACCGGTGTCCCGGAA
>Ga0222714_10000414_pt1 | contig 49576 bp, 36 predicted proteins | sample C33_3DmetaG_FD_165048 | JGI IMG/M metagenome (GOLD analysis project Ga0222714, IMG submission 165048) | Estuarine water microbial communities from San Francisco Bay, California, United States - C33_3D | ecosystem: Environmental > Aquatic > Marine > Unclassified | place: USA: California... | reverse complement strand
AGACGGTCTTCATCGAATCAGTCTGCCTTCTGTACAGAATTCTGTCAAGTAAGGCGACGGTCGCCGATGGCGGCATGACGGATGGCATACCCCATCCTACCTGCTGCACATGCCTGAAGGCCATCGGGCCAAACCACCATCACTGGACCGATGATTCTCCCCGGCTTGCCTCCCTCATGGTTACGCCTACCTATCAGGCTCTCACTTCCATGACCACCACCGCCAAGGCCTACGGCTCTTCCGCCCCCACTTCCCTGCTCGCCCCGATGCAGATCGCCCGGCGCGCGCCCGGCCCGACCGACGTCGCGATGGAGATCCTCTACTGCGGCGTCTGCCATTCCGACGTGCACACCGCCCGCGGCGAATGGCCGGGCACGAACTACGCCTGCGTCCCGGGCCATGAGATCGTCGGACGCGTCACGGCGGTGGGCTCCAAGGTCACCAAGCTCAAGGTCGGCGACATCGGCGCGACGGGCTGCATGGTCGATTCCTGCCGCACCTGCCCGAGCTGCCAGAAGGGTCTGGAACAGTTCTGCCTCAGCGGCGCCACCTTCACCTACAACAGCCCCGACAAGCACCTCGGCGGCCACACCTTCGGCGGCTATTCCTCCGCCATCGTCGTCGACGAAGCCTTCACCCTCCGCGTCCCGCAGGGTCTGGACCTCGCCGCGACCGCGCCCCTGCTCTGCGCGGGCATCACGACCTACTCGCCGCTCCGCCACTGGAAGGTCGGTCCCGGCCAGAAAGTCGGCGTCGTGGGCCTCGGCGGCCTCGGCCACATGGGCGTGAAGTTCGCCCGCGCCTTAGGCGCCCACGTCGTGCTCTTCACCACCTCGCCCTCCAAGGTCGCCGACGGCCTCCGCCTCGGCGCCCACGAGGTCGTGGTCTCCACCGACCCCGCCTCGATGGCCAAGCACGGCTGCTCCTTCGACTTCATCCTGGACTGCGTGTCGGCCCAGCACGACCTCAACGCCTACATGGCGCTGCTCAAGCTCGACGGCACGCTCTGCCTCGTCGGCGTGCCCGAGAAGCCCCTCGCGGTCCACGCCTTCAGCGTGATCATGCCGCGCCGTAACTTCGCCGGCTCCTGCATCGGCGGCATCGCCGAGACCCAGGAGATGCTCGATTTCTGCGCCCAGCACGGGATCGTCTCGGACATCGAGCTCATCCCGATCCAGCAGATCAACGAGGCCTGGGACCGGATGATCAAACAGGACGTCCGTTACCGCTTCGTGATCGACATGGCCTCGCTGAAGCAGGCCTGAGGCCGCCCTACTTCTTGAGGTCGGCGGCGATCGCGGCGCGGTAGTCCGCGAGCGCGGTGAAGAAGTCGGCCTGCGCCGCGACTTCGGCGAACTGGGCCTCCAACAAGGCCTGTTCGCGGATCTGCAGGGCGAGGAGATCCGTCGCTCCCTGCTGGAAACGCTTCTGTTCGGCCTTCACGAGGAGGTCGGAAAGCTCGACGTTGCGCCGGGCGACGGCGAGCACCTCGTGAGCGGCGGCCAAGGCGGACCAGCCGTCCTTGACCTCGACGCGGATGCGGTCGCGCACGAAATACAGGTCCTGCTCCAGACGGCGCAGCTCCGCTTCCGAGACCTGCGTGCGGCCCAAGGCTTCGTTCCGCTGGAGGGGCAGACGGAACTCCAGGCCCGCGCGCGTCTCCTCAGGCAGGCGGTCGGTGTAAGGTCCGCCGCCTTGGTTGCGGGTGATCCCGAAGGTCAGGTCCAGGTTCGGCAGCGTGGCATTGCGCGCGAGGCGCAGGTCGACCTCCGCCTTCTCCTTGAGAAGACGGATGCGCCGCAGCTCGGGCCGCAGTTCGGCGACGGCTTCGAGCAACGAGACATCCCCCATGCGCTCAGGCAGCTCCGCGACGGGCAGGTCCTTCGGCAAGCGTTCCCGCGAAGGCGTGATGGGCTGGTCGTCCGGCCCGCGGCAGAACAAGGAAAGTTCCAGGGAAGCGGCCTCGAAACGGCGGCGGGCCTGCGTGGCGAGAAGCTGGCGGCTGACGATCAGGCGCTCGTTGTCCGTGACGACGATCGGGGCCACCATGCCCTTCTTCGCCTGCTCGGTCAGCGCGGCGGCCCGATCCTGGGCGACCTTGAGCTGGTCGCGCGCCACTTCCTCGCGCAGGCCGGCGGCGGCCCATTGGTAATAGGCCCGGGTGGCCGAGCGGATGATGTCGAGTTGCTGACGCTCGATGAACGGATCGGCTAGGCCGAGGTCGAGCCTGGCCTTGAGCCGGTCGGCGCGCTGGCGGTCGATGGGACCATCGCGGAGGAGATTGAAGCGCAGCCCCGCGCGGAACTCGCCGTCGCGCTGGGTGCGCTCCTTGTCATAGTCGGCCAGGAGACCGCTGCTGCGACGGTAGCCGGCGAAGACGTTGGCGCCCCAGAACGGGAGACGTTGCTCCAGCGCGACGTCGCCGGTCGAGCCGTCGTAATAGCCTTTGGGCGTGATGCCGGCGCGAAGGCTGAAACCGAGGTCGAAGGCGCCCTCCGCCTGACGGAGACGGCCCGAGGCGATGTCCTGCTCGATCATCGCGATCAACAGGGGCGGGTAGCGCTCCTTGACGGACGAGAGCACCTCCGGGAGACGCAAAGGCTCCGCCGCGGCCAGCCAGGCCGGGAGGAAGGCGATGAGCGCCAGCCACCTCATTTCTTCGCCTCCTTGCCGGGCTCGTCCATCGCGACGACCGGCGGGAAGCCGTTGAGCTGACGCCAGATCTCCTTCCAGAGCGGCACCTGCTGCAGGAGGACCCAGCCGTTGGCGCGCACGCCCTGGCGCAGCCAACGGTTGCCGGGCCATTCGACCTGGGTCGGCTTGCCGTCGCGGATGACGACGTCAGGCAAAGGGGCGACGACGACGCGGAACTTGCCCGAAGGGTCGCCGGCGGCGTCGACGAAGACGACCTCGCCTCCGAAGGTGCCGATGGCGACGCTGGGCCAGCCGACGAACTGGATGGCGGGCCAGCCTTCGAACTGGAGGCGCACGGGACTGCCGGGGATGACGGTCCCGTCCGGCTTGGCGACGCGGGACTGGAGCAAGGGCATGTCGTTGCCTTCGAGCCAGATCTCCACGAAACGACTGTCGGTCTCCGGGATCACCACGCAGATCGGGCTGCCGGGACGGAGATAAGTGCCGTCCGTCGCCTGGACGGAGAGCACGATGCCGTCGCGCGGGGCGCGGACGAGCTGGCGTTCGTTCTGGCTGATCTGGACCTCGATGACGCCGAGGTCGCGCTCGACGGACGCGAGGTCCGACTGCGCCGAACCCCGCTGGGCGCGAACGCCCGCTATCGTGGCCCCGAACTCGCTTTCGGTACGCCCGAGGGTCGCCTGGGCCGCGAGCAGCGCCGACGCGGTGCTGTCGCGGGACTGGATCGCGAGTTCGTAGTCGCGCACCGACACCAGGCCGGCCTCCTTCAGCTCCTTCACGCGCTTGAAGTTGAGGGCGGCGGTCTCCGCGGCGATCTTGTCGGCCACCACGCGCTGCCGGGCGGCGTCCACGGACTGGCCGCGGGCGAGTTCGAGCTGACGGACCTGGAGGTCGAGGTCTTCGATGCGGCGGCGGGTCGCGGCCTGACGGTCGGACAAAGATCCCTTCTGGGCCTTCAGGTTGTTCAGGAGGTTGGGGTCGTTGTCCTGCAGTTCGGCGAGCACCTCGCCGGCCTTCACCTTCTGGCCTTCGACGACGTGCATCTTGCGCACGAGACCCGCGACGGGGGCCTCGACGTTGACGCGACGCTCCAGCGGATCGAAGGCGATCACCTTGCCGGAGCCGCGCACGAACTGTTGCCAAGGCAGGAACCAGATCGCCAGCAGGATGGCGACGAAGCCCACGGCGGCGACGCGCGAAAGCAGGCGTATGCGGAAGGAGGAAGCGGCCAGAAGCAAGGCGGGCAGACTGCCGCGCAGGGCCGGAGCCGAGATTTCGGTTGGCTTGCTCATGCGAGGGAAGCGTTGAGTTGGATGACGGACGGGCAACGGCGGAGGAGCTGCGGATCCCGCGTGGCCACCAGCAAGGTCCAGGGACGCTCCGGCGCCATGACGAGGTCGATGAGCCGGCTGGTGTTTTCCGGATCCATGCCGTCGAGGAACTCGTCGATGACGAGGAGGCGAGGACGGTGAAGGAGCGCCCGGGCGATCAGGAGACGGTTACGCTGGCGGCTGGAAAGCGGCAACCCGCCGGTGACGAGTTTCGTGGAAATACCGTCCGGCAGCGCGAGGATATCCGCCAGCAGGCCGACCTCCTGCAAGGCGGTCTGCACCTGCCCGAGGGTGATGTCCGGTCGGCCGAGACGGAGGTTGTCCATCAGCGAGGCGCTGAGGATGTCCTGCGTGCGGAGCACCATCGCCTGGCAGCGGTAGGCTTCGAGGTCCCAGGAACGCAGGTCAAGGCCGTCGACGAGGATGGAACCGGCGGTCGGTTCGCGCATCGCCGCGATGAGGTCGATCAAGGTGCTGCAACCGCTGCCCTGCGCGCCCGCCAGCGCCACGCGGGCCCCCGGCGCCACCCGGAAGCTCTTGCCGCCCAGGAGTTCGCGTGAGCCGGGATAAGCGAAGGAGACCTCGCGCAGTTCCACGGAGACGCCGGCCGGATCGCCCGCGGGGATCTCGCCGCCTTCGCGGTCGGTCTCGAAGTCGACGAGGTGACCGAGCTTGTCGACCGCGGCGAGGGCGTCGTACCAGGCTTCGAACTGCTTGCCGAGCTTGGCGAACGAAGCCACCACCACGCTGACGATGAGCTCGCTGGCGACCAGCTGGCCGAGCGTGAGCTGCTGGCTGAGCACGAGGCCTCCTCCGACGATCAGCAAGGCGGCCGTGGCGAGCACTTCGAGCGTCAGCAGGCCGACGATCTGGCGCATCAGCACGCGGAAATGCCAGGCGCGCGCCTCGAGATAATCCCGGGCGAGCTCATCGGTCCGGGCGCCGGCGAGCGCGAGGCCGGAAGGACCCTTGAACAGACGCGGATAACGGGCGACCTCTTCGAGCCAGCCGACGGCGGCGTACTTGCTGCGCGACTCGGCGAGGCTGGAGGCGATCGCGCCCCGGCCCAGGACATAGACCACGAAGGCCAGCCCGAGCAGGGTCACGAACATGTAGGCGAGCAGGAACGGGTGGTAAAAGCCGAGCACCACGAGACCGACCACGGCCCCGACGACGATGTTGATGCCGTTGAGAAGGAGCATCGCGGAGCTCTTCTGCACCGTGACGACGTCGAGGAAACGGTTGACCATCTCCGGGGCGTGCAAGCCGTCGAAGGCCTGCGTGCGCACGCGCGGCAGCCGCCACGCCAGGTCGGCGGCGAGCCGCACGAAGATCCGGCGCTGGATGTGTTCGGCGACGACGTATTGGAGACCGCGGATGATGGCGGAAAGCACCAGGCAGCCCGTGAGCGCGAGGGTGATGAAGATGAGCGCCTGCTGGAAGGGCGTCGACTGGGTGCCGAAGGCCAGGTTGCCGACGACGCCGTTGATGGCCAACGGCAGGGCGAGGTAGAGCAGGCCGGTGACGAGGCTGAAGATCAGGATCGTGGCGATGTCGGAGGCTTCCGGGCGCATCAGCCCGAACAACCGGTTGATCGGTCCGGGATGGTGGTCGTGGTGATGTTCGTTCTCGTCGCGTCCTTTGAGCCCCTCGGCCGGCATGGCCGGGGAGACGAAGGCCGCTTCCACCTCGGACTGGGCCGAGGCCAAGCCGAGTTTCTGCACCAGCGCCGTGCGGCTGACGACATAGGTGCTTTCATCTCCGTCGAAGGCCGCGATGCGTTCGCGGAAAAGACCGCCGCCGACGACCACTGTCCAACCCTTCCCAGGAGTATGGATGATCAGAGGCAACGAAGCCCGGGCCTGCCAAAGCGCCGAGGCGAGAGTCATGCGGCACACGTCAGCCTTGAGCCCGGCGGAAGGCAGGGAGGCCGCGACCCGCTCGAGCGGTTCTTCCGCCGCGTGCGCGGAAAGCGACCCGCCGATCCGGGCGGTGTCAGGGGTCAGCCCCGCCTGGCGGGCAAGGAAGCCGATCAGCCGAAGCTCAAGGGCGTGAGCTTCTGCAGGACCAAGGGTCGACGACGAAGAACTTCCCGCATTCTTGGAGTCAGCCATGAGGCCATAAATCGTTGGGTGTCCGACAAGATGCAAATCAAACCCGACGAAAAAATCGTCGCCAAGGACGAAGCCCCGCGACCCATTTAAGATGCCCTATGGCATCCATAGGAAGTTCAGCGCAACAGGGCCTGGACGTCGGCCTTGATGGCGTCCGTCCAGATCTGGTAACCCTTCTCATTCGGGTGAAGGAGATCCGGCATGATGGCCTTGGAGAGCGTGCCATCGGCTTCGAGGAACTTGGCGCCGACATCGAGGAAGAAGACCTTCCGGCCGTCGGCGAAGCCCTTCACGATGGCGTTGGTCGCCTCGTTCTGCTGACGGAACTTGTCGTCCTTGTTCGCGCCACGGGGGAAGATGCCGAGGACGAGGATCTTGGCGTCAGGGCACTTCTTGCGCAGCTGGCCGACGATGGCCTTGATGCCCTCGGCGGTCTGCTCGGCGGCGCACTGGTAGACGGCGCCGTCGAGTTCCTTCTGGGGACGGCCCTGGTGGCCGGTATTGTTCGTGCCGATCATCAGCACGATCGCCTTCGGCTTGAGTCCGTCGAAGTTGCCATGCTCGAGGCGCCAGAGGACGTGCTCGGTGCGGTCACCGCCGATGCCGAAGTTCGCGGCCTTGAGGGGAGCCCAGTGCTTCTCCCAGACGGCCTTGCCCTTCCCTTCCCATCCGTGAGTGATCGAGTCACCCAGGAAGACCAGCTGCGCCTCACCTTTCTTCGAGATCTCGTTGAAGCTTTCATGACGCTTCTCCGTGCCCGGATGCAGCACCGGTTGGACGGCGTAGTGGGAGGACAAAGATGCGCAGCCGGAAAGCAGGCAGGTGAACGCAGCGAGGGAAGCGAGGCGGGAGATCATGGGGTTACGGGAAACCTACTCCGTCCAACGAGGCTGGCAAGCCCCGGCCGGCCCGACCGTCGGCATCTTTGTCCAAAAGCACCGATGTGGTGTCTTTTCAGGCTACGCCCATAAAATCCTCTTCCCTGCGTCCCCACCCATGCCAGCGTCGGAGCGTGAGCAAATCTTTGAAGATCTTCATCGCCGTCTTGGTATTGGGCATCACCGCCCTCGGATACATGCTGACGCGTCAATCCGCCAAGCCTGCTTGGGATGGAGGCCCCCTGCTCGCCAAGGCCGAGCAGTCGCTCGAAGGGCTGCCGGCCAAGGAAGCCGAAGCCATCCGGGCCCTCCTTGTCTCCACCGGCCAGGCCCGCTACGAGGATCGCACCAGCGCCTGGATGAAATCCTCCTTGAAGGACGAGCTGATGCCGGTGGCCGATTACGCGGTGGCCAGCCTCCGGGCGATGGCGGCAACCGGCGACGACGAAGCCATGTGGTATCTCCACTTCGTGCTCACGCAGCGCGTCGCGACCGGAGACGAAGGTTTCGAGTGGCTGGAGAAATCCGCCAAGCTCGGCTATCCGCGGGCGGTCTTTGACGTGACCAGCAAGAAACTTAAGAACGACCCGGCAAAGCTCCGTGCCGCGATGGAAAGCATGTCCAGGCAAGAGAACGACGCCGGACTCCAAGCGCTCTACTGGTTCGCCTTCGGCCACGAGAAAGGTCAGGACGGCCTGCCCAAGGATACGGCCAAGGCGGAAGACTACCGCAGGCGAGCCAAGGCCCTGGGCGACAAACTCCGTCCCCCTGCTTCCTCGAAGTAAGCCTTACTTCGCCTCGGGCAGGGCGTAATAAGCGAACTCCGCGAAGAAGAACTCCGCCATGTTGAGCTTGGCGTACTCGTAATGCCTCACGGCCTTCAGGACAGCCGGACGGGCTGACGTCTCCCCGGCCAAGGCGACGATCGCCGCGGCCGCCAAGGGGTGACGCATCCAAGTGGCTTCGTAATTCTTACGGGGTCCGCGCTTCTTGGAGTCGACGATCTTGGCCAGGCGCTCGGCCTCCGCCTGCGTCGGCTGCGGAAACCAGGTCGGATGGGCCGCCCGCCAGTCCGCGGTGCCGAAGAAACCTTGGTCGGCGTTGTCGAACTTCGCGTGGGTGTCGACCGAAGCCAGCGCGCGTCCGGCGGTGACGGCGAGGCCCCTGCGATAGGCGGCCCGGGTGGCGGCATCCGCCTCGACGGAAGCCAGACGGGCCAGCCCCGCCTGCGTGCCGACGTAGATCCAGAACTGGTTCTTTTCCAGGCTCGGGATGAAACCGAGGTCGCGCGGGCAGCCCAAGGCGCAGATCTCCCGCCGCGTCTCCGCCGAACCCGTCGGCTTCTCCTCCAGCGCCCGTCGATATCGCTCCAGCCAGACGGCGTCGCCGGTCATCTCATAGGTGGCGCGCAAGATATGAAGATATCGTGCCGCATCGCGGAAATGCTCGCCCTTGAAACCACCGCGGAAACCGCCCTTGAAAGCACCGTCGCACGGCACCTTCCATCCATGCGACTCGAGCGCGCCGGCGACCTCGCGGACTTTCGCGACGAACACCTCCCGCTCTGCGGCGGTCGGGATATCGCTCGCGAGATAGGCCTGCAGTCCAAGGAACCAAGGGTGCATCTGGTCGTCGGAACTCAGCGGGTAATGACACCTGCCGTCGGAGCCGACGCCTCGGGCGACGAATCCGGGCACCTCCGAAACCGACGCGCACTTCAGCAGCCCCTGCGCGAGCTTACGGGCCTGCCCGCGGTCGGCTTCGGCGCCTGTGCGGCGCGCGCGTTCGACGACGGCATGGAGATACATGCCGGTGAACATGGGGCCGTTCTCGATCGGACTCCACCAGCCGATCGCGTTCGGGCGGCCCAGCCGGCAATCCTCAGGCGTGGGCAGTTCGCCGACGTAATCGCGCATGATACCATGCTCATCGACGAACCGACGCCAGGTCTCGGCATGCGCGCGTTCTACCGCCGGCTCGGTCTCGGCGGCGGCCACGGAGGCGATCGTCACCGCGAAGAGCGACCAGAGTCGGAAGAGCGTTCGCAGTCCGCGGGGCATGCCTCATCTGAGGCCGCGGGGCCCGCCGTCGCAACCGGATTCCCCTTGTTCAGGCGACGAGGCCGAGGATCTCCTTCGCTCCGACGATTTCCTTCGACGCCGCGATGAGATGAGCCTTGAAGGCGGCGGCCAAGGGCGAGAGACGACGTCCGGAGGGGTGGACGATCTGCCAGCTGGACTGCAGCGGGAACCCTTCGACGGGGAGCGTCACGAGTCCCGGATGGGACCCCTTGCGGATCGCGTGGGCCGACACGATCGCGATGCCCATGCCGCCGGCCACGGCCTCGAGGATGGCCTCGTTGCTGCCGAGCTCGAAGCGGACGGCGGGGTCGAAGCCGCGCTGGCGGAAATAATCATCGGCGGCGAGGCGCGTGCCCGAACCACGCTCGCGCGTGATGAAACGGACTTCGCCCAGATCCTTGAGCAGCACGGCGGAACGGCCCGCCAACGGATGATTGGCCGGCGCCACGAGGACGAGCGGGTTGGGAAGGAAGGCCGTCGCGCTCAGCGCGAGATCGGCCGGCGGACGCGACATGATGTAAAGGTCGTCGCTGTTCTGGCGGAGCCGGTCGATCACGCCGTCTCGGTTCAGCAGCACCATCGAAACGTCGACCCCAGGACGGGACGCACAGAACGACCCAAGCAGGCGCGGCGCGAAATACTGGGCGGTGTTGACCATCGAGACCTTGAGCAGGCCGCTTTCGCCGCCGCGCAAGGCCTGGATATTCTGCTCGAAGGCGTCCCATTCAACCTGCACGCCGCGCGCGGCCTTGGCCAGTTCGCGCCCGGCTTCGGTGAGGAAGACCTTACGGCCGATCACTTCATAGAGAGGCAGACCGACCGCTTCGGAGAGATCCCGCAGATGCACCGAGGCGGTCGGCTGGGTGACGTTGGCCTCCTTGGCCGCTCCACTGATGCTGCCAGTCGAAACGAGGGCACGGAAAAGTTGGAGCTGGCGGAAGGTTACATTCATAGTATTAATGCTAAGTTTATTATTTTTAGAATAGCCTTTAACCAATTCAATGCCTGTCCATCGGTTTGGCGATGCAAAAATTACTCGATCCTACCCTTCTATTCTTCGGTTTCGGCATGTTCGCCGGCTTGGTTCGATCGAATCTCGAAATCCCCTCTCAAGCGTCTCGGATGCTTTGTCGGATGCTCCTGATTTCCTTGGGGCTGAAGGGGGGCTTCGCGCTCGCTAAGTCGGGCTTCGACCAAAGCGTCCTGACCGGACTGGGTTGCGCCATCCTGCTGGCGACCTTGGTGCCGATGCTCGGCTACCTCATCCTCCGCAAGTTCCTCCCGCCCTTCGACGCGATCGGGGTCGCGGCCAGCTTCGGATCGGTCAGCGCGGTAGCCTTCATCGCCGCGACCCAGCGCCTGGAAGACGCCGGACTCGTCTTTGGCGGACATATGTCCGCCGCGATGGCGATCATGGAATCACCGGCCATCATCCTCGCGGTGATCGCCGCCGGGTTCCTGCGCAACCAGACGGGCGAAGCGACGACGCGCGGCATCAAGCCAGGCAAGATCCTGCACGAGTCGCTCACCGACGGGACCCAGATGCTGCTGCTCGGCTCGATGGTGATCGGCTACGTCTCGGCCGAACCCGGTAAGGCCGTGCTGCAGCCGGTCTTCCTCGATCTGTTCAAATGCATCCTCGCGCTGTTCCTCTTGGACATGGGCCTCATGGTCGCGCGTAATCTCGGCAAGGTTTCCTGGGGACAGGCCCCGGTGCTCGCCTATGCGGCGATCTCACCCTTCGCGCACGCCGCCCTCGCCCTGCTGCTCTGCCGCTGGCTTTCGATTCCTGCCGGCGACGGCGCCCTGCTGATGACGCTCGCGGCGAGCTCCTCTTTCATCGCGGTGCCCGCGGTCCTCAGGCTCGCGGTGCCCGAAGCCAATCCCTCCCTTTATTTCGGGCTCTCTCTTACGATCAACTTCCCGCTGAATCTCCTGGTCGGCATCCCGCTTTGGATCGAACTCGCTCGCCGATATCTGTCGCCCTGAGCGCACCTTCAGGAGACACGTCCGTTCAACGACGCAACCAACGGGAGATGAGCAGGACGAGACCAAGTCCCGCCCACTGAGCCAGCAGGAACGGCCCGATATCCGCCGGACGGATGCCGACGAAGGTATCAGTCAACCCGCGTGCGACCGTGGCCGCAGGATTCACGAAGAAGGTCGATGAGGTCGCCCAGTATCCGGCGGTCACGGTGAGCGCGACGTAAGCAGGGAGTTTCGCATCCTGACGGGACGAAGCGACGCGGATAAGCATCAGGAGCACGATGGTTCCGAGGAGTTCGCTGAGCCATAGGCCGGCGGAACTCCTGGGCTTGGCCGAGAACTGCAAGATCGCCTGACCGAACATGGCGTGTACCGCCCAGACGCCGGCGATCGCCCCGGTGAACTGCGCTGACAGGTAGGCCGCGGCCTGCCGCGCTTCGGACGTGCCATCCGCCCAGCTCATGAGGGTTACGACCGGATTGAGATGCGCGCCCGACACCGGCCCGAAGAGGCTGATGATGACGTAGAGCGCGGCGCCGGTGGCGAGGCTGTTGGCAAGCAAGGCGACGGCCACGTTACCGCCGGCCAATGATTCGCCCATGACTCCGGAGCCGGCGACGGCGAGGAGCAGCAGGGCCGTGCCGAAGAACTCCGCGGCGATCCGTCGCTTCATGCTCACTTGGCGCGGGCGGAGGCTTCCTTCAGGCCCGCGGCATAAGCTTCGAAGACGAGCCTGATCTCATCACGCACGCGACGGAACTCCTCGCGGATCTCCTCCGGAGTGCCGGTGGCATGCGCGGGGTCCTTGAAGCCCCAGTGATAGCGGTTCAGCTGGCCAGGGAAGACCGGGCAGGCCTGGTCGGCGTTGCCACAGACGGTCACGACGCTGGTGACAGGAACATTAAGGAATTCGGAAAGGTGCTTGGAGCGATGCGCGGAGGCGTCCAGGCCGATCTCTTTGAGGACCTCGATGGCCATGGGGTGGACATAGCCGGCCGGCTTCGAGCCGGCGCTGGCGACGTCGACGAGTCCGCCGACGGCGCGACGGAGGATGGCCTCCGCGAGGTGGCTCCGGCAGGAATTACCGGTGCAAAGGATGAGGACGAGGGGTTTGCTCATGGGATTCAGGGAAAATCAGCAGCAACCGCCGCCGGGCGTGCAGGCTTTCGGGATGCAGACATCAGGCGCGAGGCAATCGGCCTGCTTGGCGGCGAGGAGGAAGATCCGTTCGGCGCCTTCGACGACGGATCCGACGACGGGAAAAACCGTCAGGAAAGGGAAGTCGTGTTCGACCTCGAGAGGGACATCGGTCGCGCCGACAAGGGCGGCCCCGCGTTCGAGGATCTGCAGCGCCTTGGCGCAGCCGACGCGATGGTCGGTGTCATCCGCCGCCCAAAGCTGCAGACGAGCGGAGACGTCGGTACGGATGGTGCCGCCGCAGTCGATGTAACGCTTCTCGACGCGGGCGACTTCCGTGAGATGCAGATGGATCGGGGTCAGGCCGCCCGTCGGCAGGCGGAAACGCAGGCCGAGCCGGGGGCTCGCGGCCAACGCCTGACGAAAATCTCCGAGGCTCATCGGAGCGGGTTTTAGAAGTTGCATATGCTTTAGCGTATATATTGATTGCGGCATGCCCGGAGTCAAGCAGGCAACCCACCCTCCGAAGGTCGAAACGATCTGCCTCGGCCTGTCCGATCCGACGCGCCTCAGGCTGCTGAGCCGCATCGGCGGAGAGGAAGTCTGCGTCTGCGACCTCCAAGCCTTCGTGAAGCGCGACCAGCCGACCGTCTCGCGCCATCTGGCGATGCTGCGCAAGTGCGGCCTGGTCGAAGCGCGCAAGGAAGGCCGGTGGTGCCACTACCGCCGCACGCAGCTCCCCCCTGCCCTCGCCCGGATCGTCGACCTCGCGGCCCCGCCCGCGCGTCGCCCGGGACGTTCCTGCTGCTGAGCCTTCGACGGCGGAAAACGCGGGCCCGATTCATGCCGGGTCGCGAGAGGACATCCCAATCCTCTTGCCATCACGGCAGGCGGCCTCAGCAACAACCCTTCCGACCGTCCCTATCACCGAACTTCTCCCGCCTACCCGTGCAACAAACCTATCAGCAGCAATGGTTCGGCAACGTCCGGTCCGACCTCCTGTCCGGGACCGTCGTGGCCTTGGCGCTCATCCCCGAAGCCATCGCTTTCTCCATCATCGCAGGCGTCGACCCTCAGGTGGGGATTTACGCCTCATTCTGCATCGCGGTGACGATCGCCTTCGTGGGCGGCCGCTCCGGCATGATCAGCGCCGCGACCGGCGCGATGGCCTTGCTGATGGTGACGTTGGTCAAGGAGCATGGACTTCCGTACCTCTTCGCGGCCACTTTGCTGACCGGCTTGCTCCAGATCATCGCCGGCTGGCTGCGACTGGGCGACCTGATGCGCTTCGTCGCTCGGTCGGTGGTGATCGGCTTCGTCAACGCCCTCGCCATCCTGATCTTCCTCGCCCAGCTGCCGGAATTCGAAGGCCAAGGCTTGCTCATGTATGGCTGCGTGGCGCTCGGCCTGGGCATCATCTACGGACTCCCCTTGCTGACCAAAGCCATCCCCTCCCCGCTCGTCTGCATCATCGTGCTCACGGGCCTTTCGATGGGCTTGGGTTGGGGCGACGCCAAGCTGCTGCGCACGGTCGGCGACATGGGCCAGCTGCCCTCGGCCCTGCCCTCCTTCCTCTGGCCGGACGTGCCCTTCACCCTGCAGACCCTCTGGATCATCCTCCCGTATGCGCTGCCGCTGGCGTTGGTCGGCATCCTGGAGTCGCTGATGACGGCGACCATCGTGGACGACGTCACCGACACGCCGAGCGACAAGAACGCCGAGTGCAAGGGCCAGGGTGTCGCCAACCTCGTCGCCGGGCTCTTCGGCGGCATGGCCGGCTGCGCCATGATCGGCCAGACGGTCATCAACGTTCGCTCCGACGGACGTGGTCGCCTCTCGACCTTCTGGGCGGGGACTTTCCTCCTCATCCTGGTCGTCCTCCTCGGCCGCTGGGTCTCGCAGATCCCCATGGCGGCCCTCGTGGCGGTCATGATCATGGTCTCCATCGGCACTTTCAGCTGGGCATCTCTCCGCAACATCCCGGTCTTCCCGAAATCGGCCACACTCGTCACCTTCGCGACCGTCGCCGTGGTCGTCCTGACCCACAACCTCGCCCTCGGCGTGGGCGTCGGCGTGCTTCTGAGCGCGCTCTGCTTCGCCGCCAAGATCTCCGTGCTCATGAAAGTGACGCCCGAACTGTCGGACGACCGATCGACCCGCACCTACTCTGTCTCCGGGCAGCTCTTCTTCGCCTCGACCACGGCCTTCGCCGGCTCCTTCGATTTCCGGGAGAAGGTGGCCAGAGTCGTCATCGACGTCCGGCACGCGCATTTCTGGGACACCACCTCGATCAACGCCCTGGACAAGGTCGTCGCCAAGTTCCGGAGCGAAGGCACCGAACCCGAGATCTTCGGCCTGAACGCTGAAAGCCAAGCCATCGTCCGCCGTCTCGCCATCTACGACAAGGAAGGCGCCGCCCGGACCGACGCCGCGCACTGAGATCCGGAAGGAGCCTCCGGACGTCCTCGTCGCCACACGGCCCTCCCGAAGACTAGCGAAGGGACGCCGGCACGGGCTTGACGGGCGGAGCCGCGGGCTCGGCGGCCAGCGCCCGCATCACCGCGTCGTAAGCCGGCTTGGGCCTGCCCTGACGATCGAAGAGCAACGGGTGGTTCACGCGCCTCCACGGGAAGTCGTTGAGCCAGCTCTGTCCGTCATGGAGGTTCCAGAAAGAGACGCGGACGATGACGTCCTCGTATTTGCGGAAGAGCCGGAAGAGCCGCGCATACTGCTCGGCCTGGCGGGCAAGGACCTCCGGCGGGCAGCCGGCGGCGTAAGGGTCGAGCTTCGTCATCTCGGCGCGATGGCGATTGCCGTCGGCCCACCAGCGACCGCGGGGGATGACGTCGATGTCCAGCTCCGAGACCACGGCCTTCATGCCGATGGCCCGGAGGGCGACCAAGGTCTTCTCGAGCTGCTCGTACGGCACGCGGTCGATCTCATAATGCCCCTGCAATCCGACGGCGTGAAGGGGGACGTTCCGGGCCTTGAGCCTGGCCAGCAGCGCCAGCATCTTCTCCCGCTTGCCGTCCAGCTCGTTGTTGTAGTCGTTGTAGATCAGCTGGGCCGCCGGGTCGGCCGCATGCGCATATTCGAAGGCGCGAGCGATGAACTCCTCCCCGGCGATACGCAGCCAGCCGGAGTCACGCAGCTCGGGCTTGCCGTCATCGAGCGCCTCGTTGACCACGTCCCAGGTCGCGATGCGCCCCTTGTAGCGGCCGACGACCGTCTCGATGTGGGTCTTCATGCGGGCCAGCAGGACTTCCTTCGTGGCCGGAGCCGCGCCGTCCTGATAGAACCAAGCCGGCGTGCGGTCATCCTTGGCCCAGACCAGGCAATGTCCGACCACCTTGAGGCCCTTGGCGTTGGCGAAGGCCACGAAGCGGTCGGCCTGTTCGAAATCCCAAGCCTGCTCCGTGCGGCGCAGCGCGGCGGGCTTCATGCAGTTCTCCGGCGTCACATGGCCGAACTGGGCCGTCAGCAAAGGCCAGTCCACCGGGCGGTCCGCGATCCGATCGGCCAGACCTACCCCGGAAGCCCAGGGAGAAAGCTGACGAAGCGTCTGGGCCGAACCGATGACGGAGCACCCAGCAAGGACCAAGGCAAACCAAAGACGGAGCATGACGGCATCAAAGGTCGACGCGTATTCATGTAAACTCCTTAAGGACCAGAGGTCCCCGAAGACCTATGATGATAGCGACCAAGACAGTCGAAAATGACGTCGCCGCCTCAGTGAATGGACGGCCATGGGCTCAGCCGTCACACGCGTCGCTTAAGTCCGGCAAGAATGGCTTCAAGCTGCTTACGGTGAAGCCCTAGGTGGACAGCGGCGAGGACATGCCAGCGGCGGGCGGACATCGGCCCGAACCACGGATGAGGGAAACGGGCGGCGGCATCGAGATTCTTGGCGGAAGCGACGGCGGCGAGGACTTCGTCGCACGAGGCTTCATAGGTCGCCAGGACCGACTCCGTGACATCCGGGCTGGGTTTGACGTCGGCGGTGGAGGCCTTGCCGGCGGGCACCCTGCCCTCGGAAAGTTCACGGATGATCGAGGCGCAGGCGAGGTTGACGATACGGAGGTGATCGAGGGTCATCAGTACCGACCAATGACGGGAACTATCCTCCAGTCCGCGAGGACGCGGGGTCAGCACGCGTTCGCCGAGACGTCCGGCGGGACAGGATCGGACCAAGTCGGCGACTAAGGCGCGCTCCTGACGGAAGAGCGCATCGATGCGTTGGCGATCATGCGTCCAAGCGCGTAAGGCGAAAAGCACTCGGGCGATCTGTAGCTCGATGCCGGGAAGCCCAGCACCGGGCATCGCGAGCTTAGGGTCTTCGTTTTGGGATATGGCCATGTCCGCACGCTTCAATATTACTTTTAATTTGCAAGTAATTACTTGCGGCCTGCACTCGACCGTCCTATTAATCTTTATCCATGAAGACCAGTCGCGCCCCGAAGAAGACCGCGCCGGCCAAGCGCCGCTCCCCCTGCCCTATCGCGTGCAGCCTGGACCTGTTCGGCGACAAATGGACCATGCTCGTCATCCGCGACCTGGCGGTCGGCAAGACGAGCTTCAAGGACTTCGCGACCGGCCCCGAGAACATCCCGACCAACATCCTCAGCGACCGGCTGAGCCGCCTGATGGAGAGCGACGTGATCAGCCAGGCTCCCGTCGAAGGCGACGGACGTCGCCTCTCCTATCATCTGACACCCAAAGGCGTCGCGCTACGCCCTGTCCTCCTCGCCCTCCGCGAATGGGGTCTCGAATGGATCGAAGGCACCGCCGCCAAGCGGGCCTGAACACGCGGGAGGCAGATAATCCTAAGTTCGGATGGTCATAGTTCTTGGTCATACCTAACTCACCCCAACCAGCTTTGGGTAACGTTTTAGGTAGAGTCCCAGGAACTTAAGCTCACCTGCGATCCCCGTCTAGGCCAAGATAAGAGGGGAAATCAGGCTCAGTCCGCAGTTTAGACCTCGCCGTGAAAAAGTGGCGGAGAGGATGGGATTGGCTCCGCTTCGCTCCGGGCTCCCGCCCGATGCCTGCGGCATCGCCTGTTCGCCTGACGGCTCACCGAACGGGTTCTCATCCCCTCTTAGGGTCGGTACGTCCCATCGGAGCCTCAGGGCCTCTGGGCCTCCGAGCCTCTCATGAAAGTGGCGGAGAGGATGGGATTCGAAGGAAAATCCTGCGTCTGCATGTCGTTGAACTTCAACAACCGAGGATTTTTGCGGACAGTTTGCGGACAAGTTATCCGCCAACTCTGCTAATTTACCCGGACGATTTTAGCGCGCAAGTATTTAGTTAAACACATGACATCCCATGCCCGATTCATGTGCGCATAAAGATCCTACCCTCATGCGACGAAGCAGAGGATAGGGCCTTTGCTGAGCGAGACTAGTCTAGCCTTGGGCGACGGATGGAGCCTCGGAGTCCGCGCTCTCGCCATGGACCATGCGGTAAAGCACGGGCAAGGTGACAAGAGTGAGCAACGTCGAACTGATGATGCCGCCGATGACGACGGTCGCCAGGGGACGCTGGACTTCGGAACCGGCACCGGTCGCCAAAGCCATGGGAATGAAGCCAAGGCCCGCGACCAGCGCGGTCATGAGCACGGGACGAAGTCGCGTGAGACAGCCCTCCTCGATCGCGACGTCCAGCGGACGCCCTTCGGCGCGCAGCGCGCGGATGAAGCTGATGATGACGAGTCCGTTGAGCACCGCCACGCCAGAGAGCGCGATGAATCCCACCCCCGCGCTGATCGAGAACGGGATATCGCGCAGACACAGGGCCGCGACACCACCTGTCAGGGCGAGCGGCACCCCGCTGAAGACCAGAAGCGCGTCCTTGACGCTTCGGAAGCTGGCGTAGAGCAGCCCGAAGACGAGGAGCAGGGTCACGGGGACGACGACCTTGAGCCGATTGCTGGCCGACATCAGCTGCTCGAAGGTACCACCGTACTCCACCCAGTAGCCCGGCCGGGCGACGTCAGCCTCCTTCACGCGGCGCTGGGCATCGGCGACGAACGAGCCAAGGTCGCGACCCCGCACGTTGGCCGTTACGACGACGCGCCGCTTACCGTTCTCGCGGCTGATCTGGTTGGGTCCTTGGGCGATCTCGATCGATGCCACTTCGCGCAAGGGAATGAAGGCCCGCGGGGCGCCTGCCTGACGAACCGGCAACGGCACAGGCAGATCGCCCATCGCATCGACGTTCGCACGGATGGTTTCCGGCAACCGAACGACGATGCCGAAACGGCGGTCACCTTCGAAGACCTCCCCGGCCGGAGCACCGCCTAGAGCGGCCGAGACGACCTGCTGGGCGTCCTCGGCCGCCAGTCCATAACGTGCCAACGCCTCACGGTCGAGATGGACGGTAAGCAAGGGTAAGCCCGTGGATTGCTCTATCTTCACGTCGGCGGAACCGGGGACCTCCTTGAGGATCGACTCGATCCGCTTGGCGGAAGCGACCATCACTTCCAGGTCATCACCGTAGACCTTGACGGCCACGTCTGTGCGCACGCCCGAGATGAGTTCGTTGAAGCGCATCTGAATCGGCTGGGTGAACTCATAATTATTGCCCGGGATGGCCTTCACGGCGATCTCGAGTTCGCTGACCAGCTGCGCTTTGGACTTGCGCGGGTCGGGCCATTGGTCGCGCGGTTTCATCATGACATAGGTATCGGCGACGCTCGGGGGCATCGGATCGGTGGCGACCTCTGCCGTACCGATCTTACTGAAGACCTTGTCGACTTCAGGGAACTCCTTCAGGCGGGCCTCGAGCACGGACTGCATCGCGACGGCCTGGGTGAGGCTGGTACCGGGGATGCGCAAGGCATGGAGGGCGACATCCCCTTCATCCAGGCTGGGCATGAACTCGCTGCCTAGGCGGGTGGAAGCCGCGATCGCTATGGCGACGATGGCGACGCTGGCAGCGATGACGGCGACCCGCGCCTTCATCAGAGTACGCAGGAATGGAAGGTAGGCAGCTTTGGCCCCGCGTATGGCGATATTCTCATGCGCGGAGACCTTGCCGGTAATGAAGATTGCCACCGCCGCCGGCACGAATGTCACGGAGAGGATCATTGCGCCGAGCAACGCGGCCACGACGGTGAAGGCCATCGGGTGGAACATCTTCCCTTCAATCCCGGAGAGCGCGAAGATTGGTATATAGACGACGGCGATGATGAGTTCCCCGAACAGGGTCGCACCACGGACCTCGCGGGTAGCCTCGAAGGCGAGGGTCAGCCGTTCGTCTCGGGTGAGCAGGCGACCCAGCCTGCCCTGCTCCTGCGCGAAACGCCGCAGGCAGTTCTCGATGATGATGACGGCACCATCGACGATGAGGCCAAAGTCGAGCGCCCCGAGGCTCATGAGATTCCCAGAGACCTTGTTAGCGGCCATGCCGGAGATGGTGAAGAGCATCGAAAGCGGTATGACCGCCGCGGTGATGAGGGCCGCGCGCAGGTTGCCCAGCAGGATGAAGAGCGTGAAGATGACGAGCAACGCACCCTCGAGGAGGTTCGCCTTCACGGTGCGGATGGTGCTGTCGACGAGGGTCGTCCGATCATAGACGGCCTGGGCGATGACGCCAGCCGGCAGGCTCTCGTTGACCTTAACCAGGCGCTCCGCCACGCGCATCGAGACCTCGCGGGAATTCTCCCCGACGAGCATGAAGACCGTACCGAGGACGACCTCGCGACCATTCTCCGTGGCGGCACCGTTACGCAGCTCGCGACCGAACCCGACCTCCGCGATCTCGCTCAAGCGCAGAGGCACGCCACCGCGCACGGCGACGACGAGCTTGCCGATATCGGCGATACCCCCGAGCTGTCCCGGAATGCGAATGAGATACTGCTCTCCATTACGCTCGATGTAGCCCGCGCCGACGTTCTCGTTATTCCGGGCGAGCGCCTCCATGATGTCCTGCAGCGTGATTCCGTGGGCGCGAAGCTTGTCCGGCCAAGGCGTCACGTGGAATTGCTTCTCGAAGCCGCCGATGGTGTTCACCTCGGTCACGCCCCGGAGGTTACGCAACTGCGGGCGCACCACCCAGTCCTGGAGTTCACGCAGGTCCGTCGGTGTCCATTCCTTACCGTCGGGACGCCGGGCCCCAGGCTTGGACTCGACCGTATACATGAAGATTTCGCCGAGGCCGGTGGCGATCGGTCCCATGGTAGGTTGGATTTTGGCCGGTAACTGCGAGCGAACCTGCTGGATACGCTCGTTGACGAGCTGGCGGGCGAAATAGATGTCCGTGCCGTCCTCGAAGACGACAGTCACCTGCGACAGCCCGTAACGGGAGACCGAGCGGGTGTCGCTGAGCCCAGGTAGACCGGCCATCGCCGTCTCCACCGGGAAGGTGATCCGCTGCTCGGCCTCAAGCGGCGAATAACCAGGAGCCTCGGTATTGATCTGGACCTGGACATTGGTGATGTCCGGCACGGCATCGATAGGGAGGCTGCGCGCATGATAGACGCCGATCAGCGCCATCATGAGCGTCGCCATCATCACGAGCCAACGATGACGAATCGACCCCTGCAGGAGTCGCTCCAGCCAGGAAGAAGGTTCAGTGGTCATGGGAAGCGCCAGATTTACCGATGTCAGCCTTCATGAGGAAACTGCCTTCGGAGACATAGGTCTCACCGGCGGATAGACCCTTGAGCACTTCCACCCGGTCGCCGCTGCGGCGGCCGAGTTCAAGGGGGCGAGCCTGATAGACCTCGCCATGCTGCGAGAACACGACGTCGAAGCCGAAGAGCGACTGAAGCGCGGAGACCTTGACCGTGACCGGGACCCGGGCGGCGTTGAGCGCGATCGCTCCCTTCACGAAACCTCCCGGTCGCCACCGTCCGTCGGGATTAGGCACGACCACGCGGGCGATGGCCGTCTGGGTCTCGGTCGAGACAAGGGGCGAGACCGAGGCGAGGAAACCGTTGGCGGCCTCCCCTCCGTCGTCCGCATGGAGCACGACGGCCTGACCGGCCTTCACGCGGGCGAGATCCTTATGCGGAATCTCCAACTCCACCCAGACCCGGTCGAGGCCGGCGATGGTGTAAAGAACGGCACCTTCCGCGACGCCGTCGCCGACCGCGGTAGACCGGGCGATGACCACACCGGCACCGGGCGACTTCACTTCAGCGGTGACGAGCGTCTGGCTGTTCTCGACCCGGGCGACGACCTCGCCGGCCGCGACCTTGTCGCCGAGGGCCTTGCGTGCTTCGACGACTACGCCGGCGAAACGGGCGGTGGCGCGACGGACGCTATCAGGATCAAGAGTCACGCGACCATAGACTTCGATGGATTCGTCCAAGTCCGCCGGCTCGGCCTTATCCAGCTTCACGCCCGCCTTGGCGGCGGCCGCCGCGGCGATGACGGTCTGCATCTCGGGAGCCTCGAACGCCCACTTATGCGCGACGCCGGCATGCTCGGCGATGATCACGTAGTCGAACGAATGCGGTTCGGCTACTTCATGGTCACCGCGGGCAAAATCCCCTTCGGCGGCGAAGGAAAAGCGATCCTCGACCTTACCCGGACGGATGAGCGTGACGGATAACTTCACTTCGGCAGGTGGCACGGGCTTGCCGGCCTTGGTGAACCAGGCCCGGAATTCGGGTGGTACGCCAGCTTCGAAGATCGCGAGCTCGAGCGTGAAGTCGCCGTCGCTGAGCAGTCGACCGCGGTGCGGCCCCTTCGCTTCGGCGGCTTCGGCTTCGTGGCCATGATCGTCGTGACCGTGGTCATGATGATCATGCGACCCTTGGGAGAGCCAGGCCGCGGCGGCCAGTCCCGCCAAAAGGATGAGCGCGGGGAGGAGGATTTTCTTGGAATTCATTGTGTTGAAGATGGGTGAGTGATGAGAAGTTTTATCAGGGACGTTCGAAGAGCGTCTTGGCCTCGGTGAACGAGGTGCCAGCGAGGGTTTCGGCCCGGACGAGCGCGAGCGCGTACGCAAGTTCGGCGTCCAACAGCTCGCGACGCAGGGCGATCAGGCCCCGGCGCGCGTCGAGCACGTCGATAAAGGCAAGGGCGCCCTTGTCGTAGGCGGACTGCACGGAGACGCAGGCCTCTTCGGCTGCGGGTAGGGCCTCGCGACGCAAGGCCGTCGCCTGCGCATGGGCGGCGCTCAGTTCGGCATGCGCTGCGACGAGCGCAGCACGCTGTTCAAGTTCGGCGGCGCGCAGGGACTGCTCGGCGGCGCGGAGCATCGCTCGGGCAGCGCGGATGTTGCCGGAGTTATCATCGCGGAAGGTCAGAGGAATCGAGGCACCGACGACGAAGGCAGTGGCGGGGCCTTCGTTGAGACGACGGACGCCCGCTCCGAGGGTGACATTGGCCACGCTCCGGGCGGACTCGAGCTCAAGCGCAGCCCGCTGGCCAGCGACCATCGCGGAGACCAACCCTAAGCGCGGATTGCCCGACACCGCGAGGGCGGACTCGAAACGGGCGAGCGCGGGGGGCGTCGCAGGCAGGCGCAGCGCCCCTTTAATCTCGGCGATTTCCGAGGCGCTTCCACCCCAAGACGCCGCGAGGCTCGCAAGGGCGATCGAAGAGGCGGACTTTGCGCGCGCGAATTCTGCTTGGGCGGAAGCCAGCGCGGCGCGGGCACGGGCGACTTCGGAAGGCGATGCGGTCGCGGCCTGCAGACGCCGACTCGCCGAGGCGAACGTCTCCTGCGTAAGTTTGAGCTGCTCCCCTGCGAAGGAGAGACGAGTGGTTTCGGCCAAGGCCTTGGCGAAAGCATTCGCGGAGGCCGCGAGGATATCGGACCGGCGCAGCGCCAGCGAAGCTTGGGCGACGTCACGCTCGCGTTCGGCGAAGGCGATGCGACGGCCGGACTTGTCGCCGCGCTCGATGAGCTGGCTCGCCTGAACCGTGAGTTCCATGACGTCAGAACCACGCGCAAGCCTAGTGCCGCCAAAATTCTCGACCGATAGCGATAAGTTGGGATTGGGGCCCATACCCGCCTGCGCTACCCGGCCATCGGAGGATTCTCGGCTGAAACCAAGGGCGAGTAATTCGGGGTTCAACTCGGCCGTCCGGGCGAGCACGTCGCCCAAGGTGAGGGACGCCGGAGATCGCGGGGCGACCTCGACGGGTGCTGAAGCAGTCAAGATCAGCGGGTCAGCGGCATAGCCAAGGACGGGTAAGGTTAACGTCAGGAAAAGGATGTGGAAAAGGTTCATAGGTTTAGATGCATACGGGTGGAGACCCAGGGTGCCCCCTTGGACGACGGAAAGACATACGGCACACCTCGCATCCGTCGCGGACGCAAGGACACCGGGCGGCTAAGGCCGCCAAAGCTTAGGCACTCAGATCCGCAGACACATCGTCCCCGCACTCAAGGCAGGCGGACGAGATGGTAGCGATGGATAACTAAAAATGGGGCGGACTGTCACGAGGGCAGGCCTTTCGACGCAAGCAAAGAGCGGAGCCAGCAAGGGCGCGTCCAACGAGAAAATTACCGAAGGGAGCAAGCCCACCGGCTCATCAGCCAGCGCGACCGGCGAGGAAGGTACCAGGCAATCCGAGCAGTCATCGGGCTGGGCGCAGGCCTCGCCAGCGTGTTCGCAATCCGCCGTGACCTCGTCGCAGTGGCAATGTTCGACCGCCAGCACGCCGACCTTCGCCCACAGGAGGAAGGCGAGGCAGGCGAAGAGTCTGGAACGGGCGATTGCCAATGAAATCATATTTCGAGCCACCTGAGCGAAGTCAAGCGAGCAAAGGCATTCCGTCGCGCCATCGGGGCATGACGTGCGTTTTGGTCATAGATCTTGGTCATAGCCAGACCGGCCACTCCATCTTTGGTAGAGTTTTAGGTAGCGTCGGGGAACCAGACGCAGCGATAGACGACGGAATGAGCCAATTCGGGACATAAAACACACGCAAAGCCCTTGGTCGGACTTTACGCGTTAAAGTGGCGGAGAGGATGGGATTCGAACCCACGATACCCTTTTGGGGTATACCCATTTAGCAAACGGGCGCTTTCGGCCACTCAGCCACCTCTCCAGGTCCCTCGTTGATTCGAAGGAAGTTCATTAATGGGGAGGGACGGACGATGGTCAAGCCAAGCCCAAGGACCTCGGGACGAGGCGCGCAGGACGAAGGAGAATCCCTCATGAAACCATCAAGATTCCCTGCTTTGCGAAGACAACCGGCGTTGGATGAATCGAGCGGGATGCACCTCCTCTACGTCGACGAAAGCGGCGACACCGGCCGCGCAGGGTCCCAGACACGAACATTCACGCTAAGCGGATTATTGGTGCATCATGCTGAGTGGCATGACGCCCAAGCCTCCATCGGCAGGATGAGACGTCGTATTCACGAGAAGTACGGCTACCCACCTCAGGCCGAACTGCATGCGAGCGAAATGCTCGGACGCAGCCAGGAACACCACGGCACAAAAAGGGGCCAACGGGTTCAATCGGTCATGCATGCGGTCGAGATGATCCGAAGAGAAAAGCGGCTGACCCCCTTGCGAGTCGTCATCGAGAAGGCCGCATGTTCTCAAGACTTGATCTGCTGCGCCTGGATGGCGCTACTTGGCGCGGCGACAAGGCACATTGCTTCCAGCGAAGGACATGCCCTGTGCTCCGCGCCCGGGCTAGTCGTCATCTGTGACGCCCACCGGACGGCCCCATCGGCCGCATGGCTTCATGAAATCAACTCACAGCTGGAACTCGGAGGCCTGCTGGTAGACGAACCATTCGGCCGTGACTCCAAACAAAGCCCGCTGCTTCAACTGTGCGACCTCCTGGCTTACCTGACCAAACAGACCATGGAACCCAACGCCTTGTTCAAGCAGGCGCATGCCCACAACATGCTCAGACGCTGCGAGACACTCTTCATGGAGAGAGGGGTCACGATCATCATCAAAAAAGAAGGGGACGCTTTCGCGCCCCCCTAAGAGGAATCTCAGCGGGTCTTAGCCGCCTACACACCTGAGATTGAAGATGGGAGTACGGATACCAGCCGCAAGATTTAACTCATGGGGTAATTCAGGGGATACTGCTGCGAAATAAAGTTCGCCGCAGGGCGAACCAAGGTAGGGGCACGATTCATCGTGCACTCCCAGGCAGGAGGGCGCGGCGGAGCCACGCCCTTACCCTCGGCCGCCCTGCGGCGGCTTGAAATCAGAAAGGACAGCACGTAGTGGTGTCCCTACCCCGCGGCAGACTTTGTCGTGACGCGGTCCCGCCCCTGCCGAAGAGGGCTTAGCGCGCGATGTCGTTCCGGCTGAGCACGGTGATGCCGTGGCTGGAAAGGACGGAGGCCGCGAGTTCCTGGGCTTCGGTGCGCACGACAAGTCCGTAGCGGCCGTTGGGGCGGAAAAGGAACGGGTAGACGTAATGGATGTTGATCTCGGCCTTGAGCAGGACGCCGGTCACGTCCTTCAGCTGGGCCTCGGACTGGAGTTCGATCGCCACGACGGGGACGTCGTCATGGGCGAAGCGGTGCTCATCGAGGACCTGCTCCGCTCGCTCGGGGTAGTCGACGACGATGCGGATGATGGTCGAATCGGTCGTGTCGACCAGGCACAGGGCCATGATATGCACGTCGGCGCCGGCCAGGGATTCGACGAGCTCGTTGAGTCGTCCTACCTTGTTCTCGACGAAGATGGAGAACTGGCGGACAGGTCCGAGGTCGGGTTGCTGGGAGAGTTCGGCGGCCATCGACCCCTACTATGCCATAACCAACGCCATTCTCCAGCCCCATTTGCCCCAGCCAGCAAGGGGATACTTGACTAACATATACGTATCTAGATACGAAGATACATAATGTTGACCTTCGCTGCCCTTCTCCTCGCCCAGGCGCCGACGCGCCTACCCGAGACCGTCGTGGTCGAAACCCGACAGGCCAAGCCCTTGGCCGAGACCTCCGCTTCCGTCAGCCGGCTCGACGTGGCCGCGGCGACCGACGCCGGGCAGACGACCCTGACGAGCCTGCTCGGCGGCGCCCCCGGCGTGTTCGCGACGGAGCAATCCGGCGAGGGTTCCGTCGGCGCGCTCTTCCTGCGCGGCGCCAACTCCACCCAGACGGCGGTGCTCCTCGACGGACGTAGGTTGCCTCAGGGTTTCTCCAATTCCTACGAGATCGGTCGTTACCGCATCTTCGGACTGGCCTCGGTCGAAGTGCTCCGCGGCCCCTCCTCCACCCTTTACGGCGCCAACGCGCTCGGCGGCGTCATCGACCTGCGCCAGCAATCCCCGCTCACGGCACGCAATGGCTCGACGCTGGTCGCCGAAGGCGGCTCCTACGGACGCGGGACGCTCAACTACGCGTTGCTAACGAACAACGCCGAGGCGGGTCAAGCGGCCACCCAGGGAACGGCCCTCTCGCTCACGGCCACGCATGACGACGGCTTCCGTCCCAACGCCGACCGCGAGGCCGTCAGCGCCTTCCTGAAACACGAACAGCGGCTGGCGCCGAACCTCGTCTTCGATTTGGTGGGCTCGGCCGACCACGGCAAGGCCGGCCTGCCCGGACAGCAGCTCGGCGGCCCGCCCAACCTCACCGACTGGCAGCGTGACGGCGGCTGGCTGCTTTCGCCGGGCCTTCGCTTCCGGGACGAAACCACCGAAGCCTCGATCTTCTGGTCGCGCGCCGGCTCATCGATCGAAAGCCTGACCGCACCCTACGCCAACCGCTACCTGCTCGACCGCGATGAAGTCACCGCGACCATCGACCGTCGCGTCCGCCCCGACCTCACCCTCGGGCTCGGCCTCAGCTACGAAAGCACTTCGTTCGACCAGTTCGACGTGGCAGCGAACAGCCTCACCTGGGCGGATACCCAGGAAAGCCTCGGCGTCTGGACCCGCGCCGAATGGCAGGTCACCGCCAACGACCGCCTCCGCGCCGCGGTACGCGCCGATCGGTTCACGGATTTCGCCGGCAAGACGACCGGCGACGTCACCTACAGCCGACGCCTCAGCAAAGAGAAGCTCGCCCACGTCAAGGTCGGCACGGCCTACCGCGCGCCGGCGGCGAACGACCTCGCCTACGGCACGCACCTCGGCCTCCCGCTGCGACCGGAGAGCAACACCGGCTTCGAGATCGGCCTGCGACACGAGGACCTCGTCCCCGGCGCGCTCTCCTGGACCCTCGTCGCGTTCCGCAACGACCTGAGCGACCTCATCGATTACAACCCGATCAGCTACCAGACCTACAACATCGCGGAAGCGCGCACCCAAGGCTTGGAGGCGGGCGTGGAGACTCGCCCGACCAAAGGCCTGCGTCTCTTCGGGGCCGCCACGTGGCTCGACAGCCAGATCGTCTCTTCTGACTACTTCCTCGGGACCGGCCTCACCGGCGACAAACTGCTGCGTCGCCCCACCCTGACCTTATCGCTCGGGGCCGAGGTCATGCCGGACGACGACTGGACCTTCGGCGTCTCCGCCGCGCACCTGCGCGGACGCGAAGATTTCGACTGGAACGCCTACGCGCGGACGGCCCTGCCCGATGCGACGTTCGTGCGACTTTGGATCCGCCGGGTGCTGTCGGACCGCACCGAGATCTCCCTGCGCCTCGAAAACCTCTTCGGTGAAGACGCCCCGCCCGCGGCGTTCGGCTTCCCGGCCCAGCCCCGTTCGGCTTATCTCAGCCTGACGCGTCGCTTCTAAGCACGACGTCGGCGGTCCCGGATATTCACACCGGTCCCAATCCGTTTGCATCCCGGACGCGGATGGGCAAAGTCCGTGCTCCTTCCCATGAGCCGGTTCTACTTCGCCTATGCCTCCAATCTGGACTCCACCCAGATGGAGCGGCGTTGCCCGGGCTCGAGCTACCGCGGCAAGGCCTTCCTGCCCAAGCATCGGCTGGCCTTCACCCACCCCAGTTCCACCTGGGGCGGCGGCTCGGCGGACATCCTTGAAGACCAGGACACCCCCGGTGTCTGGGGCGCGGTCTACGAGATGACGCCCGATGACTGGAAGCGTATGGATGAAGCCGAAGGCACCGCCTACAAGCGCGTCAAGCTGTCCGTGCTCGAAGCCGGCCTGGAAGACTGCCCCCTCGACTGCCAGGCGTACAAGGTCGTCGACCCGACCGGCCCTCACCTGCCCTCGCGCCTCTACCACGAGAAGATCGTCCGCGGTGCCCTGGCCCGCGGCCTGCCCGCCGGCTGGATCGCCTGGCTTCGCGGCCTCTCCATCAAAGGCTGACGTGAGCCGCGAGAAGCCACGCTGCTTCTGGTGCGGAGATGATCCGCTCTACGTCGCGTATCACGATGAGGAATGGGGCGTGCCGGTCCGCGACGACCGTAGGCTCTTCGAACAACTCATCCTCGAGGGCGCGCAGGCCGGCCTTTCCTGGATCACGGTGCTGAAGAAACGGGAGCACTATCGCAAGGCCCTCGCCGGCTTCGACGTCCGGAAGCTCGCCCGCTTCGACGACAAGAAAGTCGTTGCCCTGATGCGGAACGCGGGACTCGTCCGACATCGCGGCAAGCTGGAATCCGTCGCGCTCAACGCGCGCGCCTTCATCTCGATCCAGGAAGAGCACGGCAGCTTTTCGCAATGGCTCTGGGCGCACGTCGACGACGCCCCCGTGGTGCGACGCTCACGTCGCCCCCGACCGACCTCTGCCGTCGCGGAGAAGATCTCCAAGGAACTGAAGCGACGCGGCATGAAGTTCGTCGGCCCGACGATCATCCAAGCCTACCTGCAGGCCGTCGGCGTGTTCGACGAACACCTGCCGGGCTGTTGGAAGGCAGAGAAATAGAGTATCGAGTCTGGAGTATCGAGTATAGGTCGAATCACACACCCCTACGCAGGCTGATAAGGCGTGAACCCAAGAACAGGCGCGGCGAAGCCACGCCCCTGCCCTGTCGCGATCAGCGGATGGCGGGCGAGAGGCCGTTGACGGAGACGGCGAGCTTCTCGGTCGTAGGCTCGATGGTCCGCTTCACGAGCACCTTGCCGCCGCAGACGATGGCGAACTGGGTCGGCTGGACCGACGCCGGCACGTTGACGTGGAACTTGTTCATGTGCTTCGCATCGATGCGTCGGTCCGGGAGACGGAAACGCAGGAGGCCCTTCTTCGTCTCCACGACGAGCTGGCAGTCGGATGGCTTCACCTCGGCGGAGTCGTCCGCGTAACAATACCCGAGCGAACCATGCAGGGCCGGATAGGCGTAGCTGGTCAGCTGGGCCGAAGGATCGTAATACCCGACCAACGTGACCACCGCGACGCCGAAGGCCTGCGGCTTTCGCTCGATGGAATCTTCGCCGCCCTTGGCTTCCTGCCACAGCCTGCCATCCGAGACATAGGCCTGGGTGAAACCGCGGGAGACCGTCACCTGCGTGCCGTTCATCAGGAGAGTCGAAGCATAACCCGCGCCGTGGTTGATGGAGACCAAGCGTCCCTTGTTGGCGGAGGAGGCCGCCGGCAGGGGGATTTCCTTGGTCCAATTACCGTCGCCCATCGCGATCTCCACGCGCTCGTTCTCGGCGAGCAGCTTCGTCAGGCTCGCTTCGCTCAGCCCCTTGATCGGCGCGGCGACGGCACGTCCTTTCGGCAGACGATGGCTGAAAGGCTCCATGCGCTTGGACTCCTCGTTCCACTTGCTGAAACCCGTGGGCGAAAGCGGATCGAAGACCGCCTTCGACTCGAAGAACTTCTGGATCAGGGCCGCGCTGTTCGGCGTGTAGAGAGTGAAGCGGTTGAAGGACGAGAACGGCGCGCCGCCGGCCATGGCGTCGAAGCCGTAGGCACGTCCGTCGAACGGCGGCTGCGACCGGCCCTCGAGCGTGGCGTCCTTGCCGGTCCGGAGCGGCCCGAAATTCGGGAGGAAGCGGCGCTTGTCGGCGTCCCAGCCCCAGGTCGAGTTGACCTGGTCGGCCGCGCGATGGACCGACCCCTTGAAGCCGTCGACGTAATGGCCGAGACCGTAGTTATGGCCGACCTCGTGGCTGAACTCGTTGCCGAGGGAGTTGTCGAGGGTGACCATGCCGTTGCCGCCCGAGCCGCCGTGCACCTGGACGCCGTTGGAGTACACGCCACGACTGTTATGAGCCGCAAGCTGCGCGACGGCGTAGGGATGGTTCTTCTCGCCGGCGCCGGCGGTGCTATGGAGCCCGTAGTTGGCGTTGTCGATGCCGTGCGAGATCAGTTCCTTGCCGATGTGCTGGCGCATCGCGCCTTCGTGCCAGCCGCCCTTGCTGGGATCGACATCGGTGAGCAGCACGCCCGTCGGCAACATCACTTCCTTGAAGTACTGGGGCGCATACTGGCTCACGACCAGCTGGCTGGCCGGCAGGGTCTGGAAATATTCGCGGTGCGCCTCACGGTCGGCGGCGAAATGGAAGGCGCCACGCGGCGTGGTCAGGAAGCCCAGGTCGATCGTGTGCAGCAGCAGCTGCGTCGGCGCGCCGACATCGATCGGCGAAAGCTCGCCCGTCGCCTTGCCTTGGACGAAGCGCAGGGAGAACCCCGGGCGAATCCATTCCCCGGGCAGGTCGACGCTCCACGCGTCGCTCGCATAACGCAGCCCGTTGTTCTCGAGCTCACCTTCGCGGAACCAGCGGCCCGCGGAGGCCTTGAAGAGCACGGTCATGCCGCGCGAGACCTGCATCTTGCCGTCGCCGTAATGGACCGTCGAACCGTAGCCCGCTCCGGCCTTGACGCGCACGACCTTGCCGTCGACGGCTTTCGCCGAAGGCAGATAGATATCCCGCACCCAGCGTCCGTCGGCCGTGGCGACTTCGACGAGCGCGTTCCTGCCCAGCATGGCACGCAGCTCGGCGCCGTCCTTGTCCGCCAGCTTCGCGATGCTGGCGGCATCTTCGATCAGACCGAGGGTGTCGCCCTTGGGCTTGAAATCCAAACCGGCCGGCGGAACACCTTCCACGAAATAAGCCGTCTTAGGAAGCATCTCCGGCGGGGACATTTTCGCCGAACCAAGGACCTTGCCGGCTCCGTCCAGCACCGTGACCGAGATCGGCGTGGCGTCGGACCGCAGCGGGCGAACCATCAGGAGCGCCTTGCGCAGGCTGATCAGACGGGGCTGGCGATCGTCTTCACGGGGCCGCGCAGGAATGATCTGGCTCTGAGCAAAAAGCACCTGCGCCTCGAAGTCACCTTTGAGATCGTTCTTCGGCGCCGTGGTGTTGAACACCAAGGCGGATTCAACAGCGCCCGAAGCGGCGAGGGATGACGGAGAATGACCGGCGATGAGCAGACCAATCAAAAGAGCGACACGAGGGGACATGAGACGGGGTATGCATGAAAGAAAACGCCGAGCTTTAACCATCGGCAAGGACGGAGACCCCCTTTAATCGGCTGATTCCGCTCAACTACGCCTGCTTTTCTGCCCTCCGCCAACTGCCCGCAGTCATCGATGCTTTGTGCGGAACCTCCTGCCCTCATATCGCTCCAATACGGTGGACAGCCGGGGCCGGTTTCAGCAATTCTGCCGTCTACTGCCCCGCACTATCCCCCATTTCCTATCATATGAAATCCCTGACCCGCACCTCCTTGTCCCTGGCCTTGGCGCTGGCGACCCTGACCGGCCTCGCGCAGGAGCCCGCCAAGAAGCCTGACGCCAAGCCGCTTCCTAAGTGGGAAGCGATGGACTACGGCCGCTTCCTGTCGGCCTCGATCGACAATAGCCAAGGCAAGAGCCCGTTCGAACAGAAGGGCTGCGCCGCGAACAAGGCCGTGCTCGTGAACCTCGGCAACCGTGAAGCCGGTTACGCCTTCGACACCGACACCCTTCGCGGCGCCGGCGCCTGGACGGGCGGGTGGATGCAGACCAAGGGCGTCGCCTTCGACGGCAAGCATGGCCCCAACCCCGGCCCCGCCGTCGGCGCCAAGGTCTACTTCGAAACGAACCCCGGCCCCGGCTGGAGCTTCAACGGCTCCTTCAACGAAACGCGTTCCCTGCCCAAAGGACCTGAGGGCGTGATGTCCAAGATCCCGCTCGGTCCGCTCCCGCGCGAACATGCCAAGTATCAGGGACTCTACCTCCACGGCGACCGCGTCGTCTTCGCCTACACCGTCGGTGGCGCCGAAGTCCTCGAGTCCGCCGAACTGGAGAAGGTCGGCGACGTCTCCGTGCTCTCGCGCTCCTTCACCGTCGTGAAGGGCGAGCTCGACGCCTCCGTTCGCCTCCTCGACCTGCCCTACGGCGGCAAGGTCGACCTCGCCGACGGCGCCAACGCGATCGTCCGCATGGAAATCCCGCTCCCGCCCGAGCAGCCCGGCAAGAAGGCCGACCCGAAGGCCAAGGCCAAGACCACCAAGGCCGCCAAGAACGCCCCGGCCATCGTGAAGCCGGCCGACGAACTCACCACGGTCACCGTCAACGGCCTGCCCAACGGCTCGATCCTGAGCAACAAGGGCAACTTCCTCGCGCTCAAGCTCGCCAAGGTCGCCGCCGGCACCTCGTTCAAGGTCTCCTTCGCCCACGGCGCGATCAACGCCGGGGACGTGCTGCGCAAGGTGACCTCCCGCGTCGCCGCCGCCGCCGACCTCCGCGCCTTCACGAAGGGCGGCCCTGCCCACTGGACGCAGGAAGTCGTCACCGAAGGCACGCTCGGCGAGACCGACCAGGCCAAGCAGATCGAGACGCTCAAGGGCCGCATCGAAAGCGAGACCGACGCCGCGCAGAAGCAGTCCCTGAAGGACCAGCTCGCCGAAGTGCAGGCCGCTCCCTACCTCGTCGACACCGTCACCATCCCCGCCGAGAACCCTTACAACTCCTGGATCCGCGTCGGCGCGATCGACTTCTTCCAGGACGGCCGCATCGCCTTCTCCACCTGGAGCGGCGACGTCTGGGTCGGCAAGTTCGCCGATGACAAGCTCAGCAAGATCACCTGGCGCCGCTACGCCACCGGCATCTTCCACGGCCTCGGCCTGAAGATCGTCAACGAGCAGATCTACGTCCTCGGCCGCGATCAGATCACGATCCTCCACGACTTCAACAAGGACGGCGAAGCCGACTTCTACCAGAACTTCAACAACGACGTCCAGGTGACCTCGAACTTCCACGAGTTCATGTTCGACCTGCAGACGGACGCGCAGGGCAACTTCTACTTCCTCAAGGGCGGCCCCGTGAATCCGGGAGGCCGTGGCTGGGGTCCCCTCAGCGACCACCATGGTTGCATCTTCAAGGTCTCGGCCGACGGCCAGAAGTTCGAAGTCTACGCCACCGGCATCCGCGCCCCGAACGGCATGGGCGTCGGCCCCAACGGCGAAGTCTCCAACGGCGACAACCAGGGCACCTGGGTCCCGGTCGACTATCTCCACTTCTCCAAGCCGGGCGAGTTCATCGAAGTCCCCGACCTCGCCCACCGCGCCCCGGCCCCGACGAAGTACAGCCCGCACCTCTGCTGGATCCCGTATGACGTCGACAACTCCAACGGCGGCCAGATCTGGGTGCCGGCCAACAAGGGCAAGTGGGGTCCGTTCGAAGGCCGCATGCTCTACCTCTCCTACGGCAAGTCCTCGCTCTTCGCGGTCCTCCAGGAACGCGTCGGCGACGTCGCCCAGGGCGGCGTGGTGAAGTTCCCGCTGAAGTTCGCCACCGGCCTGATGCGCGCGCGCTTCAACCCGGCCGACGGGCAGCTCTACGTCTCCGGCCTCAAGGGCTGGCAGACCAACGGGGTGAAGGACGGCGCCATCCAGCGCGTCCGCTACACCGGCAAGTCCGTCACGATGCCGGAAGCCCTCCACGTCTCCAAGAAGGGCATCACCGTGCGCTTCACCGGCGCGCTCGACAAGAAGTCGGCCTCCGACGCCCAGAACTGGTCCCTCGAGCAGTACAACTACCTCTACTCCGGCGCCTACGGCTCCGACACGTACAAGGTCAGCAAGCCCGAGGAGAAAGGTTCCGACCAGGTGCCGATCAAGTCCGTCAAGCTCGCCGACGACGGCAAGTCGGTCTTCCTCGAAGTCGACGGACTCGTCCCGGTGATGCAGATGCGCATCAAGATGAACGTGAAGGCCGTCGACGGTTCGCGCGTGCCGGACGACATCGCGCACACGATCAACGTGGTGCCCGAGAAGGAAGGCGAAGACTACCGCTCGTTCGCCAAGTAAGCTGAGGCGAATTCCTCATCGACGAAGGCCCGGTTCACGCCGGGCCTTCTTGTTGGGGGCTTGCCTGACGGCGGGAATGCGTCCCAATAGACGTGCACCGCCGCCATGCGTCTCCGCCGTCTCTTCTGCCTGCTCGCCGCGACCCTCGCGACCGCCCTCTCCGCCCAGGACCTCCCCGGACTCAAGGTGACGTTCACCGCGGCCGGCAAGACCGACGTCCGCGCCGACCGCCTCTTCGCGCTCTACGTCCCCGCCGGCCAGGCGCCGACGCCCTTCCTCCCAGCCGGTCCGTTCACCGCAAAGTGGGAAGGCGACCTCCAGTCGCCGATGCGCGGCACCTTCAAGCTCTCGGTCGAGACTTCCGGCCAGTTCAAGCTGAGCCTCAACGGCCAGCCGCTCCTCGATGGACCCGGCATCAAGACCGTGCAGCTCAACAAGGGCCCGAACCGTCTCGTGGCGGAGATCTCCGGCGCGGCCAAAGGAGACACGTTCGCACGCCTCAGCTGGGCCTCGAAGGACTTCCCGCTCGAGCCGGTGCCGCCGACGATCCTCACGCACCCGGCCGACAAGGAACTCGACGCCGCCGCCCAGGTCCGCGAAGGCCGCCTCCTCTTCGCGCAGATGAATTGCGCCGCCTGCCACGCCGACGCCGCCCGCCTGCCCGCCAAAGGCGCCGGCATGCCGGAGCATGGCCAGAACGCGCCGCTGCTCGCCGAACTCGGCGCGAAGTTCAAGGCGCCCTTCCTGGCCGATTGGATCCATGACCCGCATTCCATCCGTCCGCACTCGCTGATGCCCAAGGTGCTGACCGGCGCTGGCGCCGAACAGCAGGCCGCCGACCTCGCCGCGATGCTCACGCAAGGCGCGCAAGCCAAGGAAGGCGCCGTCGACCTCAAGCTCGCGCCGCAGGGCGGCGAGCTCTTCGCCAACCTCGGCTGCATCGCCTGCCACCAGCGCCCTGACGCCGAAGGCAAGGATGTCCATGAACGCGTGCCGATGGGCCACGTGAACGACAAGTGGCACCCCGCCGCGCTCGTGGAATACCTGCAGGATCCGGCCAAGCACTATCCGGCCACGCGCATGCCGCACTTCCGCCTCGAGGAGGAAGAAGCCACGCAGCTCGCGGCCTATCTGCTCGCGAACTCCCGCATGATCAAGCGCAAGGCCGTCGCCGGCGACGCGACCCGCGGCGCCGCGCTCATCGTCAGCGCCGGCTGCCTCAACTGCCATGCGGGCATGCCCGCGACCACCCAGCCGCCGCTCGCGAAAGTCCTCGCCGCCGGCGACAAGGGCTGCCTCTCCCCTGACGTCTCCGCCCGCGCCACGGCGCCGGACTTCGCGCTCACCGGATCGCAGCGCGCCGCGCTGAAGGCCTTCCTCGCGACCGACCTCGCCTCGCTCAAGCAGGACACCCCGGCCGAATACGCCGAGCGTCAGATCAAGAACCTCAACTGCGTCGCCTGCCACGCGCGCGACGGCGCGGTGAGCACCTGGACCAAGGTCGACGGCGAAGCCAAGAAACTCCGCGAGGCCCTGCCGGCCAAGGAACACGTCGAGGGCGAGCCCGTGCATGACGCGCCGATCCCGCCCCTCACCTGGCTCGGCGAGAAACTCCGCCACGACTGGATGAGCAAGTTCATCGCCGGCCAGATCGAATACAAGCCGCGCCCTTGGCTCATCGGCCGCATGCCCGGCTTCGCCCATCACGCCGACGGGCTCGCGCTCGGCCTCAACCATCAGCACGGCCTGCCCCAGCAGGAAGCGCCTGAGGCGGCGGCCGACGCCGAGAAGATCGCGAACGGGGAGAAGCTCGTCGGCGCCGACGGCGGCTTCAACTGCATCACCTGCCACGCGGTCGGCGAACAGGAGGCGACCGCCGTCTTCGAAGCGCCCGCCATCAACTTCGCGGAATCCGCCGAGCGACTCCGCAAGGGCTACTACCATCGCTGGGTGCTGGCCCCGACCCGGATCGACCCGGACACCAAGATGCCCAAGTATGCCGACCCGGAAGGCATGACCCAGATGTCCGAGCCCTACGAAGGTAAAGGCCCCGACCAGTTCGAGGCCATCCGGCAGTATATCAAGTCGGTGAAGTAAGCGGACAAGGGTGAGGCGAGGAAGGGCGGCATGCCATGCATGCCCATGGTTCCATTCCTTCCCCGAGTGAAGCGGGTCGGCGCAAGGAGCCGGCCATGGCCGGATCGCTCCGAACAGGAGACCGTTGCTCTTTCGGTCAACAAAGGTATCAATCGGCTCCGTCATGCTGCTCGCGCGCCTCCGCCTCATCCCGTTGCTCGCGCTCATGACGATCTCCTTGCCGGCCCAGGAGAAATCGACGCCACCGCACCCGATTGACCAGGCCTGGGAGGCCGCCTGGAACCGCTTCTACCTGCCCAAGGTGCAGACTTTCGCGGATTACCTCAGCAGTTACGAGCCAGGGAAGGAACAGGCCCATTTGCCGACGGCGGAGGAGGTCCGCCGCCAATTCCCCAACCCGTGCGGCTACGGCACGGGCATGGAGGATGGCGCCATCCTCGGCGGGGCGATGCTCAGCACCCTCTGCGACCGCTTCTCCGTCACTCGTGAGGAATCGCTGCGCTCCCGGGCGGCGGAGGTGTTCACCGGGCTACGTCGCTGCGCCACCGTGCATGGCGTGCGGGGATTCGTCGCCCGCAACGTCTGCCCCGAGGATGGTCACAGCTCATACATCAACTCCTCGCGCGACCAAGTCACCCATTTCGTCCACGGCCTCTGGCGCTATTACCACAGCCCGCTGGCGGATGAGTCCGCCAAGCAGGAAATCCGTAAGCTGCTGGCCGACGTCGCCGAGCGCATGATCGCCTTCGTGACCCCCGAAAACGACTACGACTTCTGCCGGGCGGACGGGAAACGCTGTCCGTTGGGCATCTGCCGCATGTGGAACGTGCAACCGCACGAGGCGGCCCGCCTTCCGATGATCTACGCCGCCGCCTGGGACGTGACTCGCGACGAACGCTACCACGCCAAGTGGCGGCAATACGTCGACGAGGCCATCGAACAATCCGCCAACCCCGGCGGGCAAAAGCCTGCCTACGCGCTCTTGCAGATGCAGATCTCCCTGGAAGTCCTCCATGCCCTCGAACCCGACAAGGCGCTGAAATCGAAGATCCTGGCCCGGATGCGGACCGTCCGTGAACTCGGGACCCAACGCTTCACGAGCGTCCTCGCAAAGCTGGCGAAGAAGACCCCGGAGGAAATGCGCATGGTCGGACCCGACTGGCGACACGTCCCGGTCTGGAAGGACCAGAAAGGCTACCCCAATCCCCAGTGGGGGCCCTATCGGGAAATCTGGCACCTGACACGCGAAGCCGGCGAATCGGCGCTCATCCTGCTCATGGTCGACGCCGATCAAGTCACCCCGGCTCAGCGCGAAGAGTTGCGCAACCTTCCCGGGCGCTTCGACTACCTGCATAATTCCAGCTGCGGCATCCTCTACCACCTCGCCTTTTACTGGAAAGAGCGAGCCGAAGGGGTGCTCAGGCGATAGGTAGGCAGGCGGGCTACGCCCCGGATCGACCCGGAAGGCATGACCCAGCTGTCCGAGCCCTACGAAGGTAAAGGCCCCGACCAGTTCGAGGCCATCCGGCAGTATATCAAGTCGGTGAAGTAGGCTGAAGCAGGGCTAGGGCCAGGGTCAGAGCTAGGGATAGGCGATTTAATACTTTTGTAAGTTATTGATTAATAATTATTTAATCATTCTTGACCAGCCCTAGCCCTGGCTCTTTGGATCAGCTGTTCCTGCCGATATTCGCCTAGTCCGCGCCTTGGAACAATCTCGACTCAGACGGCATCTCCGTATGCTTCGTCTCACCCCCAAGTCCATCTATGTCCCAACTACATCGTCGTACGTTCATCAAGAACTCTGCCCTGGCCGCCGCCGTGGCCGGTATCAGCGCCCAGACCTATGCCCAGTCCGCCGGCGCCAACGGTGACCTCCGCGTCGCCGTCGTCGGCTTCCGCAGCCGTGGCAACGAGCACATCAAGGAGCTCAAGAAGATCAAGGGCGTCCGCATCGTCGCCCTCTGCGACGTCGACTCCAAGGTCGTCGAGAAGGGCCTGAAGGCCAACCCCGGCGCCAAGGGTTACACCGACATGCGAAAGATGCTCGAAGACAAGGACATCGACGCCGTCTCCATCGCCTCCCCCAACCACCAGCACGCCATCCAGGGCATCTGGACGCTGCAGGCCGGCAAGCACCTCTACGTCGAGAAGCCCCTCTCGCATAACATCTTCGAAGGCCAGCAGCTCGTCGCCGCCTCGAACCACTTCTCCAAGCTCGTCGTCCAGGCCGGCACCCAGAGCCGCTCCGGCGCCGGCATCCGCGCCGCCATCAAGGACGTGCACGGCGGCAAGTATGGCAAGGTGAAGGTCTCCCGAGCGATCTGCTACAAGCGCCGCAAGTCCATCGGGCCGGCCGGCAAGAACGCCATCCCGTCCGAGATCGACTACGACCTCTGGCACGGTCCGGCGGACATCCAGGAATCCATCCGCGGCAACGAGTCCGACAAGGTCCAGCACGCCTCCAACCAGGGCCCGGTGCACTACGATTGGCACTGGTTCTGGAACTACGGCGGCGGCGACCTCTGCAACCAGGCGATCCACGAGATCGACATCGCCCGCTGGTTCCTGAACACCCACGAGGTGTCCCCGGAAGTCGTGTCCGTCGGTGGCCGCTTCGGCTACGTCGACTGCGCCGAGACCCCGAATACCTTCATCTCGATCCACAACTACGCCGCCGCCCCGCTCATCACCGAAGTCTACGGCCTGACCTCCGACGGCAAGATCGACGGCCCGATGAACAAGTTCGGCAAGTTCAAGGAGAACAACCCGAACGAGAAGTCGGCCAAGTCCCCTGACATCGGCATCATCGTCGAGTGCGAGAACGCCACCATCGTCGTCCCGGACTACAACTCCGCCCAGGCCTACGACCTCTCCGGCAAGCTCATCAAGTCCTACGGCAAGGTCGTCGACCAGGTCGACCTCACCGGCGGCGCCTCCGGCCACCACGCCAACTGGGTCGCCGGCATCCGCAAGGGTTCCTCCGCCGACATCAATGCCCCGGTCCGTGAGTGCCACCTGTCCACCGCCCTCGTCCACTCCGCCAACATCTCCTTCCGCCTCGGCGCGAAGAAGAGCGCCGGCGAGATCAAGGACGCGCTCAAGGCCAGCTCCGGCCTCGCCGAAGCCTTCGGCCGCATGGCCGAGCACCTCGGCCGTAACGGCGTGAACCTCGACGAGACCAAGGCCGTCCTCGGCGCCCCGCTCACGCAGGACACCAAGACCGAGCTCTTCACCGGCGCCAACGCCGACGCCGCCAACCGCGACCTCGTCGCGAAGCGCGCCGGCCGCAAGGGCTTCGAGATCCCCACGACGTTCTAAGCTCCTCCGACGAAGCGGAGCGGTCGCGAGGCCGCTCCGCTTTTTCATCTCTAAACCAAATCATACCCACCATGAAAAAGACCCCGCTCCTCCTGGGACTCTCGGCCGCCGCCCTCCTGATCGTCGGTTGCGCCAACGACGCCCAGTCCCCCGCCCCCAAGGCCGCCGCCGGCGCCCCGAAGGCCAACCCGAACAAAGTCGAGATCTTCAACGGCAAGGACCTCACGGGCTTCAAGAAGCTCGGCGGCGACGCCACCTACGCCGTCAGCGCGCAGGGCACCCTCGTCGGCACCTCGACCCTCAACACGCCGAACACCTTCCTCGCCACCGAGAAGGACTACGCGAACTTCGTGCTCGAGTATGAATTCAAGAACGACCCGCGCCTGAACTCGGGCGTGCAGTTCCGCAGCCACTCCGAAGCCAAGGAAGTCGCCTACAAGGGCGGCGACGGCAAGCCCGCCAAGGTGCCCGCCGGCCGCGTCCACGGCTACCAGGCCGAGATCGACACCGACCCGAATAACGTGAAGAAGCCCGACACCGAGGCCCGCATGTGGTCCGCCGGTCTCTACGAAGAAGGCCGTCGCGGCTGGATCTTCCCCGGCTTCGGCGGCGGCGACGCCCTCGCCTTCTCCAAGCAGGGCCGTGAGATCACCAAGGTCGGCGAGTGGAACCGCGTGAAGGTCGAGGCCAACGGCCCCCGCATCCGCACCTGGCTCAACGGCGTGCAGCGCGTCGACGTCCGTGACGACGGCTACAAGGCCGGCTTCATCGCCTTCCAGGTCCACGGGATCGGCAAGGACGCCGCCAAGGCCGGCACCACGGTCGAGTGGCGCAACATCTCGCTCACGAAGATCCCCGACAACACGCTGACCGAGTCCGAGAAGGCCGACGGCTGGAAGCTCCTCTTCGACGGTCGCTCCACCAAGGGCTGGCGCTCCGCCAAGGGCCCGGACTTCCCGAAGGCCGGCTGGTCCGTCGAGAAGGGCATGCTCCACGTCGCCAAGGGCGACGGCAAGGAATCCGCCAACGCCGGCGACATCATCACGATCGAGCGCTTCAAGGAGTTCGAAGTGTCCGTCGACTTCCGCCTGACCAAGGGCGCGAACAGCGGCCTGAAGTACTTCGTGCAGCCTGACCTCAACCAGGGCGCCGGCTCGGCCTTCGGCCTGGAGTTCCAGATGCTCGACGACGCCGTCCACCCGGACGCCAAGCTCGGCCGCGACGGCAACCGCACGGTCTCCTCGCTCTACGACCTCAAGACCGCCTCCAAGGACAAGCGCGCCAACCGCATTGGCGAGTTCAATAACGCCTACGTGATCGCCAAGGGCACCAAGGTCGAACACTGGCTCAACGGCCGCCTCGTGATCTCCTACGACCGCAACACGCAGGAGTTCCGCGACCTGGTCGCGAAGTCCAAGTATGCCGATCCTAAGTACGGCAAGAACTTCGGCGAATGGGCCGACGGCCACATCCTCCTGCAGGAACACGGCGACGAAGTCTGGTTCCGCAACGTGAAGATCCGCGACCTCGCCCCGAAGCCGGCCGCCAAGCCCGCCGCCAAGGGTGGCAAGAAGGCCCCGGCCAAGAAGTAAGCCCGCCTGGTATCTCCCGCGAAGGCCGGACGACGCCAGTCGTCCGGCCTTTTCTTTGTCCGCGTGGCTGTGGCATTGCATGCGTCCCTCCGCCGACCTAGAACCTGCCCACCCCAAGCCATGCGCCCCACCCTGCTCCTCGCCGCCCTCTGCGCGACTTTCATCGGTCACGCCACCGCTCTCGCCAAAGAAATGGGCAAACCCAACATCCTCTTCGTCATCGCCGACGACTGGGGCAACGGCCACGCCGGCGCCTACGGATGCTCCTGGGTGAAGACCCCGAACTTCGACCGCGTGGCCAAGGAGGGCCTGCTCTTCCTCAACGCCTACACGCCGACGGCGAAGTGCGCGCCGTCGCGTTCAGCGATCATGACCGGACGCCACCCTTGGCTCCTCGGCGCCGCCGCCAACCACACGCCCAGCTTCCCGCCGGAGATCGGCATCCTGCCCGAGGCCCTCGCCAAGGCGGGCTACTTCTATGCTTCGACGGGCAAGGTCTGGGGGCCCGGCGAATCACGTAAAGCCGATGGCTCGCCCCGGCCGATGACGGGCAAGGTCTACCAGAAGCGTCGCCTCCAGCCTCCGGCGAAGGCGATTGCGCCGAACGACTACGCGGCCAACTTCGCCGACTTCCTGCAGGACGCGCCCAAGGGCCAGCCTTGGTTCTTCTGGCTGGGCTTCCAAGAACCGCACCGTGCCTACGAAGAAGGCAGCCACACGCGTTTCGGGAAAAAGCCCGGCGACGTGGACCGTGTTCCGAATTATTGGCCCGATAACGCGACGGTCCGCGGCGACATGCTCGACTACGCGGTGGAGGTCGAACACCTCGACGCCCATCTGGGCAAGGTGCTCGCGCAGCTGGAAGCCCTCGGCGAACTCGACCGTACGCTGATCATCGTGACATCCGACAACGGCATGCCCTTCCCTCGCGTCAAAGGCTCCACCTACGAGAACGCGAACCACCTGCCCTTCGCCGTCCGCTGGCCCGTCGGCATCCCGGCGTCGAGCCGCGGCCGCAAGGTCGCGGAGTTCGTCAGCTTCGTCGACCTCGCGCCCACCTTCCTCGAGGCCGCCGAACTCCCCTGGGAAAAGTCCGGCCTGCTCCCGACGTCAGGCCGCAGCCTCTTCGACATCTTCCGCTCCGACGGCACGGCGCCCGTAGCCGGACGCGACTCCACCCTCATCGGCCGGGAACGGAACGACCTCGGCCGTCCCGGCGACGTGGGCTACCCGACCCGCGGCATCGTGAAGGACGGCCTGATCTACCTGGAGAACGCCGAGCCGTCGCGCTGGCCCGCCTGCAATCCGGAGACGGGCTACCTCGACACCGACGCCAGCCCGACGAAATCGCTCATCCTCCAGGCGCGTCGCGACAAAGGATCGGACCCCTTCTGGGAACTCTGCTTCGGGATGCGGCCGGGACAGGAACTCTACGACCTGAGGACCGACCCGGACTGCGTGCGCAATCTCGCCGTCACGCGTCAAGCCGACGCCGAGAAACTCCGGACCCAGATGTGGGCCGAACTGAAGCGCCAAGGCGACCTCCGCGCACTTGGCCGCGGAGCAGAGTATGAAGCCCATCCTCACCCCGACGTTAAGCGCCGCGGTTTCTACGAACGTTACATGAAGGGCGAACCCATCAACGCCGGCTGGGTCGACAAGACCGACTTCGAGCCGGCTCCGGTCAAGCCCGCCCGCTGACCCATGCGCCTCCCGGCCCTCCTACTCCTGCCCTTGGCGATGGTCGCCCAGACCAAACCCAATGTCCTGCTCATCATGGCGGATGACCTGCGGGACTTCGGCGGAGCCTTCACGAAGGAGGTCGTGAAGACCCCGAACCTCGACCGCTTGCGCGCCCGCGGGACGACCTTCGAACGGGCCTATGTCCAATACCCCGTCTGCAACCCGAGCCGTTGCAGCCTGCTGACCGGCCGCCGCGCCGAACAGACCGGCATCGTGGGGAATGATACGCCCCTGCGACAGAAGATGCCCGACGTCGTCACGCTCCCGCAGCTCTGCAAGGAAGCCGGATGGCAAACCCACGCGTTCGGAAAGATCACCCACCTAGGCGGCGGCAAGGATGCGGAAGCGAGACAACGCTGGATGGACGTGGGCCATTCCTGGCACACGGCTCAGGCCTTTGAGGCGACCAAGGCCGGGCGCAGGCTGCTCGAAGGCCGGGACGTCACCGACGGAGCTTTGAAATGGTGCGTGTGGGGAGCTGCGGATGGCACCGATGATGATCAGCCGGACGGCCAGATCGCCGCCGCGACCGTGGCGATGATCGAGGAACTCGGGGACAGGCCTTGGTTCATCGGCTGCGGCTTCATGAAGCCGCACGATCCTTTCATCGCGCCCAAGAAATATTTCGACCTCTATCCGGCCGGAACCTTGCGGACGTGGCGCGACCCCGCCGACCTCACCCCCGTCCGCAAGGAGAGCGTCGGCTTCGGCGACTACGGCGCCGCCTTCGGCAAGTTCACGAGCACGGAATGGCAGGAGCTCATGCGCGCCTACTGCGCGGCGACCAGCTACATGGACGCCCAGCTCGGCCGCGTCCTCGACGCTCTCGACCAAAAAAAGATCTGGGATAAGACCATCGTCATCTTCGTCGGCGACCATGGTTACCATACGGGCGAGCGCCAGTGGTGGAACAAGAACACCCTCTTCGAGCGCAGCTGCCGTGCGCCGCTCATCATCGCGGCGCCTGGAATGAAAGTCGGCCGGACGACCCGCTCGTTGGCCGAGTTCGTCGACCTGTATCCTACGGTCTCCGACCTCTGCGGCCTGCGGATGCCGCACGCCGGCGCCGGGACGAGCCTGCGCCCGATCCTGACCGACCCTTCCGCCGTCATCAAGGACGCCGCGTTCACCTTGGTATCGCGGGGCCCCAAGCTCCACGGCCAAAGCATCCGCACCGCCCGCTGGCGCTTCATCCGCTGGAGCGACGGACAGACCGAACTCTACGATCACGACGTGGACCCGGAAGAGTCGCACAACGTGGCCGACCGGCATGCGCCGGTAGTTCAAGAACTTACCACCCGCCTCCGATCCTTGCCTGAACTGACGCCATGAGACTCATCCTCGGATACTTCGCCACCTTGCTCTTCGCCGCCGCGGCCTCCGCCGCCGACGCCGAACGCCCGAACATCCTCTTCTTCTTCGCCGATGATTGGGGCCGCTTCGCTCGCATCTATGCCGAGCACGGCCGGACGGTCGGACCCAACGGACTGCTGAAAACGCCCCATCTTGATCACCTCGCGAAGTCCGGCGTGCTCTTCCGCAACGCCCACGTCAACGCCCCCTCCTGCACGCCCTGCCGCAGCTCCTTGCTCTCCGGCCAGCATTTCTGGCGCACGGGACGCGGCGCCATCCTGCAAGGCGCGGTCTGGGACGAGACCATCCCCACCTACCCGCTGCTGCTCCGCGACGCCGGGTACCACCTCGGCAAATCCTACAAGGTCTGGAGTCCGGGCTCTCCGGCCGACGCTCCCTATGGCGGGCAGAAACATGCTTACGAAAAAGCCGGACGGGCGTTCAATAACTTCTCCGAAAACGCGACCGAGCTCGTGGCGAAAGGCGCCACCGTCGAAGCGGCCCGCGCCAAGCTCATGGATGAGGTCCGCGGTAATTTCCAGGCGATGCTCGCCGCCAAGCCCGCCGGTCAGCCCTTCGCCTACTGGTTCGGGCCGACGAACACGCACCGCGCCTGGGTCCGCGGCAGCGGGAAGAAACTCTGGGACATCGATCCGGACGCGCTCAAGGGCAAGCTCCCCGCCTTCCTGCCGGACGTCCCGGTGGTCCGCGAAGACCTCGCCGACTACCTCGGCGAAGCGCAGGCCCTCGACGCCGCGCTGGGCGTGCTGCTCGCGGAACTCGAGCGTACCGGCGAACTCTCCCGGACGCTGATCGCCGTGAGCGGCGACCATGGCGCCCCCGGCTTCCCGCACGGTAAGTGCAACCTCTACGGCTTCGGCACCGGCGTCACGCTCATCCTCTCCGGTCCCGGCATCAAGGGCGGACGCGTCGTGGACGACATGGTCAGCCTGCCCGACCTGGCGCCGACCTTCCTCGAAGCCGGCGGCGTGAAGCCGCCCGCGGTGATGACCGGTCGTTCGCTCTGGAACGTGCTCCGTTCCGAACGTCAAGGGCTCGTCGATCCGTCGCGCACGTGGGTCGTCGCCGGCCGCGAACGTCATGTCGAGATCGCCCGCCCGGATTACACGCCCTACCCGCAGCGCGTGCTGCGCACCCTCGACCACGCCCTCATCGTCAATTTCAAGCCCGAGCGCTGGCCCCTCGGCGATCCCTACCGGCTGGATGGGAAAGACGAGCCGACCTTCGACGAGGTCGCCAAGACGACCTTCGTGACCCTGCCCGACGATGATGCCGGCCCGACCAAGGCTTGGTTCGTCGGCGCGCGCAAATCCCCGGAATGGTCGGCGCTGTTCGACAAGTTCTACGGCCGCCGACCGATGTTCGAGCTCTACGATCTCCGCAAAGATCCGGACGAGATGAACAACGTCGCCGAGGATCCTGCCTATGCGGCCATCCGCAAGGAGATGACCGACCGCCTCTTCACGATCCTCCGCGAGACCGGCGACCCACGCATGACCGACGACGGTAAGTATTTCGAGACCCCGCCCCTCGCCGGCCCTCTGCCTAAGCAGGAACAGAAACGTCTGCCCGGCGGCCAGCCGGTCAAGAAGGCCAAGAAGAAGTAAGCGTGTTAGAGTATTGAGTCTGGAGTATCGAGTATCGGGGTTAATAGGTAGGGACAGCACCACGTGCTGTCCTCAACCTTGGAAAGACCATCCCAACGGAGCCTTATTCATGGCACCCCTCAGATCCTAATGGGACGAATAATCACGCCCACTTGCATATAACTAGCATTTATAAAGTTGGCGAGCTTAGCGGGAGATGTCAGCATATCCCCATGACAAAGCTAGCGAACTTCTGGCGAAACCATCGGCTCGGGATGTTCTACGGCGCCTTGTGGGCCTTCGCCCCGATGCTCATCCTGGAGAGGATTCCGCTAGGCAATTATTACAGCGACCCCGACGACTTCAAACAACTGCCTTTCGATTGGCTTGCTTGCTTGGTCATGCTGGCCGCCAGCCTGCCGACCGGCGTCCTCGTGACCTGGCTTTTCCGCCGTTGGCTTAAGGACATCCGCGCATCGCGGCTTTGGCTCTGGAGTCCGCTGGCCCTGCTGATCGGCACCACGCTCTACGGCTTGCTCTACTCTCAGTTCGGCTGGGTCTTCCTCAAGACGAGCGAAACGTGGGGCGAACTGACCCTAGGCAGCCTCATCGTCCATCCGGCGATGTCGTTCTTCTCGCTCTTCGCCATCGTGCTGATCCCCCTGGCCGGCCTGAACACCTGGCACCTATGGCGCAGGGTCAACGATAGTCCGTGCGACTGACGCCGCCTCCGGCGGACGCTCACTTCTTACCGAGCTCTTCGCCGCGCTTCTTGGCGGCGATGAGGGCGGAGGCGACGATCTCGCGGAACTTACCGGCTTCCATGGCGTCGAGGCCGGCCTTGGTCGTGCCGCCCGGCGAAGTCACCTGGATGCGGAGGTTCACCGGCGTCTCGCCGGTAGCGGCGAGCAGCGCGAGCGAGCCGCTGAAGGTCTGACGGACGAGGAGCTTGGCCTGCTCCGGCGTGAAGCCGAGGGCGACGGCGGCCTCTTCGTAGGCGGCGACGTATTCGAAGAAGAAACCGGGACCGCTGCCGGAGACGGCGGTGACGGCGTCGAACATCGACTCGGGCAGTTCGATCACCGGCCCGAGACCGGAGAGGATCGCGTCGACGATCGCGGCGTCGGCGGAGGCCAGGGGCGCGGCCGAACAACGTGCGCTGATGCCCTGGCCGACCGCGCCCGGGGTGTTGGGCATGGCGCGGGCGATGTTACGGGCGGAGGCGAAGAAAGCGCCGATGGTGGCGAGGCGGGTCCCGGCGAGGATGGAAAGCACGAGCTTACCCTGAGCCAGGGTAGCATAGGCCTTGTCAAGGTCGGCGAACTGCTGCGGCTTGCAAGCGAGCACGACCGCGTCGGCGCCGGCGAGGAGCTCGGCAGGCGTGGAGGCCACGCGGACACCGGTGGCCTTGGAAAGGTCGGCGGCGGTCGTATCATTACCGCCGATGACGGTGATGTCGGCCGGAGCGCAGGCGCCCGAGCGGATAAGTCCCTGCACCATGGCGCCTGCCATGCGTCCGGAACCGATGAAAGCGAGTTTGGGCATGTTCAGAGGGCGCGCACGGCGGCGTCGAGGACTTCGCAGGACTTGTCGATGTCCTTGCCCTCGTGGGCGGTCGAGATGAAGGCGGTCTCGTAGGGCGAAGGCGCGAGATAGACGCCCTTGTCGAGCGCGTTGCGGAAGACCTTGCGGTAGAGGTCACCGTTGGAGGCGATGGCCTGGTCGTAGTTACGGACCTTCTCGGTGTTGAAGTAGAGCGAGAACATCGAGCCGACCTGTGGGACCTGCAGCGGGATGCCCTTGGCCTGCGCGGCGGCGAGCAGCGTATCGCGGACGCGACGGCCGAGGACGTCGAGGCGCGCATACGGGTTCTGGGCCTTCAGCTTGCGGACCGCGGCGAGGCCGGCGGCCATGGCGAGCGGGTTGCCCGAGAGCGTGCCGGCCTGGTAGACCGGACCGAGCGGCGCGAGCTTGTCCATGATCTCGACCTTGCCGCCGAAAGCGCCGACCGGAAGGCCGCCGCCGATGATCTTACCCATGCAGACGAGGTCCGGGACGACGTCATGCAGGCCCTGCGTGCCCGCGAGGGAGAGACGGAAGCCCGTCATCACTTCGTCGAAGATGAGCACCGTGCCGTGCTTGGTGCAGAGTTCGCGGAGGCCGGCGAGGAAGCCCGCATCCGGGAGGATCAGACCGACGTTCGCCGGGAACGGCTCGACGATGAGGCCGGCGATCTGACCCGCATTGGCGTCGAAGAGCGCGGAGAGCGCCGGGAGATTGTTATATTCGGCGACGAGCGTGTCGGCCGCGGTGCCGGGGGTGACGCCGGCGGAGTCGGGATTGCCCTGCGTGAGCGCGCCGGAACCGGCCTTCACGAGGAGCGAGTCGACGTGGCCGTGGTAGCAGCCGGAGAACTTGATGATCTTGTTGCGGCCGGTGTAGCCGCGGGCGAGGCGGATGGCGGACATCGTGGCCTCGGTGCCGCTGTTGGTCATGCGGACCTTCTTCACCGCCGGGACGCAGGAAAGGATCAGCTCGGCCATCTCGACCTCGAGCGGGTTCGGGGTGCCGAAGCTCGTGCCGCGGTCGAGGGCCTCGCGGACCGCCGCGCGGATGTCCGGGTCGTTATGGCCGTGGATGGCCGGACCCCAGGTCAGGACGAAATCCACGAGCTCCTGGTCGTCGGCCGTCGTCAGACGGGCGCCATTGGCCGACTTCGTGAAGAAGGGGGTGCCGCCGACCGAGCGGAAGGCGCGGACCGGGGAATTGACGCCGCCCGGGATCATCGAGAGGGCGCGTTGGAAAAGCTGCTCCGAGGTGTTCACGCCTCCAGACCTAGGGAGTCACCCGAGAGGGGCAAGACGACATGCACAAAAAGGGCCGGAGTCGCGTGACTCCGGCCCTTTGCTGAGCGGCCTGGCCCTATCCCTGGCCCAAGCCCGGCGTCGCACCGCGACGCTTACTTCTTACCGTCGTCGACGACCTCGAAGTCGCCGTCGACCACCTTGCCATCCTGGGACTTCTTCTTGCCTTCAGGGGCATCAGGGGCGGGACCCGCGTCGGCCTGCGGCTGTTCGCCAGCGGAAGCCGGGACGGTCTGGGCGGCGGCCATGAGCGCGGTCTGGAGGGCCGTGGCGGCCTTCTCGAAGTCCTCGGCGCTGGCGTCGGTCTTCTTGAGGGCTTCCTGGGCTTCCTTGAGCGCAGCCTCGGCGGAAGCCTTGGCTTCGGCGGGCATCTTCTCGCCGTTGTCGGCGAGGAACTTCTCGGCGGTGAAGACGCCGGCGTCGAGGCGGTTGCGGGCTTCGGCGAGCTCGCGGACCTTCTTGTCCTCTTCGGCATGGAGTTCGGCTTCCTTGCGGAGCTTCTCGACTTCTTCCTTGGAGAGACCCGAGGAGCCGGTGATGGAGATCTTCTGCTCCTTGCCCGAGCCCTTGTCGACGGCCGAGACATGCAGGATGCCGTTGGCGTCGATGTCGAAGGTCACTTCGATCTGCGGTTCGCCGCGGCGCGCCGGCTTGATGCCGTCGAGCTTGAACGTGCCGAGCTGCTTGTTGTCCTTGGCCATCGGGCGTTCGCCCTGGACGATGACGATGTCGACGGCCGGCTGGTTGTCGGCGGCGGTGGAGAAGATCTGTGACTTC
>Ga0222714_10000412_pt1 | contig 49948 bp, 48 predicted proteins | sample C33_3DmetaG_FD_165048 | JGI IMG/M metagenome (GOLD analysis project Ga0222714, IMG submission 165048) | Estuarine water microbial communities from San Francisco Bay, California, United States - C33_3D | ecosystem: Environmental > Aquatic > Marine > Unclassified | place: USA: California... | reverse complement strand
ATTACTTGAAGCTAATCGCACCGGTGGCACAGTTAAACGAATGCACTGCGGTTGGGCGGCCCACGGCGGTGTGGTGGCAGCTGAGCTTGCTAAAGCTGGGCTAACTGGTCCGCCAACTGTGATTGAGGGTCGATTTGGTTTTATGCAGGCATATTGCGGTGATCAAGTAAATCTTGCCGAGCTAACCGATGACCTTGGCACTAGCTGGGTGCTGCCAGGATTATTTTTTAAACCATACCCTTGCAATCACTTCACTCACACCGGCATCGATGCGGCGCGACGAATGAAAGCTAACGGCATCACTCCAGATCGAATCGAGCGCTTAGAGCTTGGTGTTCCCACCCCCGTGCTTAGAACTATTGCTGAGCCACGAGAAGCGAAAATTAAACCTGAGTCTGGTTATCACGCTGCCTTTAGTGGCCCATATACAGTTGCAGCTGCTTTTTATCGAGATCATGGACTTGGGTTATTCCATGAAGACTTTGAAGATGAAGCAGCTCATGATCCAGAAATTTTGGCATTAGCGGCAAAAGTAAATGTTTCAGCAAATGCTTCCTGCGATGAAATATTTCCGCACCAATTTCCAGCAGTGCTAACCGCATATCTAAAAGATGGCAGCAGCATTACCGAGCGGGTGCTCGTTAATCGCGGTGGACCGCAAGATCCGCTATCAGATGCCGAGCTTGCACTGAAATTTGAATCTAATGCGCGCTTAGCAATCTCTAGTGAGCAAGCAGCAAAAATTGCGCAGAGTATTTTTGGTTTTGCCACTAATTCCAGCAGTTTGGACCAATTAGCCCAGCTGCTTGAGGGTTAACGGGCGGTTTCGGGTGATCTGGGCTGGAATTGAAGAAATAGAGATTTAGGTCACAAAGCTGTCGCCTTGCTACCTTTGTTAGCTATGCCCTAGCGTATCCACACCTCGACATTAGGAGACCCAAAAGTGACTGCCTTTGATTTAGTTATTAAAAATTCTTTAGTAGTTAAGCATGATCAGGCACAACCACTGGCAGTAGATATTGGTATCAAAGACGGCAAGATCACCAAACTAGAAGCCAATATTGCAGCAAGTGATGCTAAAGAAGTTTTTGATGCTGGCGGCAAGTTGGCGTTTCCAGGTGTGGTTGATGGACATCAGCACTGGGGTATTTACAACCCACTCGATATCGACACTGCGTCTGAAAGCAAGGCGTGTGCGCAAGGTGGCGTAACAACTGCGCTTTCTTATATGCGCACTGGCCATTACTACATGAACAAGGGCGGCTCTTATCTTGATGTGTTCCCAGAGGTGCTTGAGCAAACCGCTGGACGTGCTTATGTTGATTACGCATATCACCTAGCTCCGTTAAGCGCTGAGCACCTAACCGAGATTCCAGAGTTGATCTCTAAGCATGGCGTTAATTCATTTAAGATTTTTATGTTCTACGGCAGCTATGGCCTGCATGGTCGATCAACTTCACAAAATGAATTTTTAATGATCCCAGAAGGTGAGCGCTACGACGTTGCTCACTTTGAATTTGTAATGCGCGCAATTCAAGCAGCTCGAGTTAAAATGCCTGAAATTGCTGACACAATTTCTTTGTCACTGCATTGTGAAACAGCAGAGATCATGACTGCCTATACCAAGATGGTTGAAGAATCTGGTCGACCAAAAGATCTTGAGGCTTATCACCTATCTCGCCCACCACATTCTGAAGGATTGGCAATCACAATTGCCTCTTACCTGGCTCATGAAACCGAGCTGCCAAATATCAACTTACTGCATCTAACATCATTTAAAGCAATTGATGCGGCAATGAAAATGACGCTCGCTTTCCCACATGTTAACTTTAAGCGCGAAGTAACTATTGGCCACTTGTTGGCAGATATCAAAAACTCTAAAGGCGTTGGCGGCAAAGTGAATCCACCGCTTCGCCCACGCGAAGATGTGGAAGCGCTTTGGGAGCATTTATTAGCGGGCAACATCGACTGGGTGGTTAGCGATCATGCCTGCTGTAAAGATGAGCTTAAGTTTGGTAGCCCACGCGAAGATGTCTTTGTTGCTAAATCGGGCTTTGGTGGCGCTGAATACCTGCTTCCGGGACTTGTTAGCGAGAGCAAAACGAGAGATCTCAGCTATCAAAAGATTGCTCAGCTTGCCTCTTGGAACACAGCTCAGCGCTATGGCCTAAAGAATAAAGGTGCGATTGCACTAGGTTATGACGCTGACATTGCAATTGTGGATCCAAACACTTCTTATGTGGTTAAGGCTGAAGATTCACTATCAGCTCAGGAGTACACCCCATTTGAAGGATTTGAGTTAACGGCAAAAGTAACTGACACTTTCTTGCGTGGAAACCAAATCTTTGGTGGCGGCAATGTGCTTGGCGCACCACTTGGAAAGTATCAGTTCCGACCAACTGCTTAATTTTCAACAGTGCATTAAATAGAGCGCGGCTTTCTATTTATTTAATTTTGGTAAATGCCAATTGAATTTAATAGATAGTGAGCGAAAGGCAAAAACTAAACTACCAGCAATTATGCTGGCATAGGTTTGATTTAGCCCTAATTCAAGAGCTAACACAAAGCTGACTGCGCCCAAGAATGCAGATGTGCCGTTAGTTTCGCGGTGCAGCAAAGTTGGTTCAACTTGGCTTAATACATCTCGAACCAAGCCGCCTAGCACCCCGCTAATTACTCCCAGCACAACCGCTGGAATAACACCTTTATCAAATTCAACAGCAAGTGCAACACCCGCAATAGTTGCGATTGCTAGGCCAATTGAATCCAGCAACTGGATAAAATTACCAACTGGCTTGGTCCATCTAAATGCGATTGTTAAAACTACCGCTAGCGCTATTACTAGTAAAAGTGTGGGTTGATTAATCCAAGCTGGGTTTATATCCAAAATTACATTACGGAACGTTCCACCTGAAAGCGCTGCAGCGGCTGCCACAAATAACAATCCGCCATAATCCATATTTCGCATAGCTGCAATGCGTGCGCCAACTAGCGCAAAAGCAAAAGTTGATAGGTGATCTAAAATCAGAATTAAATTAAAATCTGCCAAATCAATCATTAACTAACTGCCTTCTGCCGCTGGCTAATAACTACTCCTAGTACCACGATAGTGGCTCCAGCAAATTCATACCAATGTAGTACTTCTTTAAGTAGCGTCACTCCCGCTACAGCTGCAACTATTGGGGTGACATATGTAACGGTGCTGGCAATTGCTGCTCCAGCTTTAGCTGTTACTCGATAATGCAAAACATAAGCCAAGCCAGATCCAAATCCACCAAGCATTAGTGACACGAAAATAATTTGAGGCGAAATAGCACTGCGCAACTCAAGATTGAACATTGCAAATGGTGCGATTTGCAAGGCGCTAATGGTGATTTGAAGCGCCATCAATGAAGTTGGTGAATAGTTCAGCGGAACGATATTTCTTTTGTAATAAGGCAGTGAGAAGCCATAGCCAACAGTTGCAGCTAAAACAGCTAGCACGCCAATTAATTGTCCAGATGCAACGCCAGTCCAGATACCAAGCACCACCAACACACCAATAAAGCCAGTGATTAAGCCAATGATCTGAAATCGGGTAACTTTTTGATCGCGAAAAACTAACATCAAGAGTAAAAGTGTAACTAGCGGAGTTGATGCATTAATGATTCCTGCCAAAATACTAGAAATGTAATCTTGGGCAAATGCAAATAAAAATCCTGGCATTGAATTCATAAGTATTGCCATAAAAAAGAGTTTCTTCCAAATTTTAAATGGAAGTTTAAGTTTCATCGCTCTATTAATTACCAATAGCACAAGCGCACCAATAGTTAGGCGGACAAATGCAAGCAGTGTTGGATGAAATGCAGTTAACAATACCTCAACAAAATAAAAAGATAAGCCCCAAATAACAGCTACAATTAAATAGCTAGGTAGCCAAACTTTGCTGCTAGTTGGTAGCGTCATCGCACCAGCCGTAAAGTAAAAATACTTGGCCATTTACAGCAACAATTTCGCTTGAGATAATTTCTAGGTCAACTTCTAAATCAAATTTATAAACATCGCCATCAATTGATTCGCCTGCCAGCAGCCAATCAGCTGCACCCGATTGGCTGCCAACCCAATTGGAAACTAACTCAAGGGTTTCAACCCTAGGCAATCCAATATTTACATTTTCATTTAAATATGGCTGCTTTGCCAATGCGCAAGATTGCAGCGCAGCTGGATCAAAAGCTCCCGGGTAGTTATTTGCAATTACAAAATCAATACCCTGCGCAAATCCTTCCGCAAAAGCGGCATTGCCTTGGTCATAAAGCTCAACTATCGCCGCTGCAATATCCGCTGCAGTGGCAGTCGCCATTGGTGAGCCTGAAGGTGCAGCTGCATTACTGCCACAGCCAGCAAGCAAGCCCAAGGCCACGATCACAGACAACATTTTTCTCAAGAGGGCACCTTATTAGTTAACTGGCTGAACAATACTGATTGGCAGCCAGGCCCGTTATGAAAGCCAGCCTGTTTGGCTTAATTTAGGTTAGAACTTATAGTCAAAAGCTGATATCCAGTCTTGATATGTTTTTGAGACCAATTCACGACTCTCCTCATTGAACAGCACCCGATGGTCTGGATAAAGCTGAGTCCAGCTACCTGCCTTAAGTCGAGGCAGTTTGGCTAAATCGGCTAAGTCCAGGTCAAGTTTTTTAATTACTGCTTCAATATCTGCTTGCAGACTTTCGTGCCTGATGTAGTAATCCAATGGGTGCCCAGTTAATAAGAATTTCTCAACAGCAGGTCGCTTGGTTTCTTTAAGCATTTGGGTAAAAAGCAGCTGTAGCTGTGGCAGCTCAGGAATAGTTTCACTTGCAGGTGCTCCCTGCTTTAGTTGTAATACTGCTCCACGATCACTTACCCATGGTCGGCGCCAGAAAAATTGTGAGACCGCTCTAGTAAATGGATTGCGGACATTAACAAATTTAAAATAATAATTCCAGGTGTCAATCCCAATGTGTTCAATAATTCGAACGGCTGGCATATGATTGAAAAAAGTGTAATTCGAGGATGTAGACCCACGAGCGCCTACTATTCCAACCTCGCTGATCTGTTCATCACTGTAGTGCAGCTCTTCAGCAGTTTTTTCAGAAATAGAACCAGGTACACACCATCTTTGAAAGAGCACCTCGGTGCTGGTGCCAGCTGTTTTTTTAGTTTTAAGGAATATGAATTTTTTAGGGTGACTTAATAACATTGTCAAACCATAGCAATTGATACCCCAGATATACTTTAAAGAATTCGGACATAACGGGAATATTTACTCAATTCATTATTTTTCTTTTGCGGTTTCAGCAACAATGACACCAAGTATCACAGCAAGCCCACCTAATAGCTGAATTGCAAGTAATGACTCATTTAACAATACAAACGCAATAGCTGATGCAGTTACTGGTTCAAGTGTGCCAACAATTGCTACCGTTCGCGCTTTTAAATGTCTAAGGGCTACAAATGATAAGAAGAATGGTGCAATAGTTCCCATAATTATCATCCAAGAAATAAGAGTCCAGGTTGGGAAAGTCGAATTAAAATCTGCTACAAGATTGACCTGGCCACCCAGTAGTGCTGAGTTAAAATTCCACCATGGCTCAAGAATTGCCCAGAAAATCACACTGGCTCCAAATGCCAAAGTAACTACAGCCAGTGGAGAGCGCTTTGCAACTAACTTCTCCCCAGTGATGAAATAAATTGCTAATGAAATTGCAGCCAATCCAGCTGCTACAACTCCAATACCATCAAGTGTAAATCCGCCCCAGAGATTAGTTACTAAGGACAAGCCAAGAATTGTGATTGCTAAGGCATACCAAACTCGCTGCTTAACTTTTTCTTTTTCGCCAAATCTCGCCCAAAGCGCGACTAAAACTGGAGCGGTGTACTCAATTACTAACGCAACTCCAATATCTAGTCTATTTATTGCTACAAAATATAAATATTGAACCAGCGCAACGCCAACGATGCCATAGCTCAGGAACTTTGGAATCTCATTTAATTTAAGTTTTAATTCTTTTCTTACAAATATAAGTGCTAGCACAATCAAAATAGCGAAAGCGCCTGTTACTCGAATTTGACTTAGCTGGGCGGCATCAATGCCTGAGATTAATAATGATTTAGATACTGATCCATTTGCCGCAAACAGCGTAACTGAACTTAGGAGTGCAATATGTCCAACAATTGGACGCTTAACAAATTCAGATGTTGGCATAAGGAGCTGAGCCTAGTGGGCTGAGGTGATGAAACTTAGCGAGGCACGGTCAACGATTTTGCCAATCCTTCGCCAATAACGTTGATCGCAACAATGGAAATCTTGCTTCCTGGCTTTAGCTTGCCCACCTTGGTAGAGCAAGCTGTTGTACTGGCAGTAACTCGGCAGATTGCCTTCCCGTCACTGCCACTTACTCGGTACCCAGTTAATTCTGAACCACCAGTATCCGTTGGCGCTTGCCAGGAAATTATGTAATTAGAAGACTTGATATTTTTTCTAATTTTTGCTTTCTTAACTTTTTTAGGAATACTTGTTGCAATTTCCAAAGCTGCTAATTCAATGCGTTCAGAGCGACCAAGAGCAGTGTCTGCAAAAATTGCTAATCGATACTCTCCAGGGGTTGCGGTGATTGTGCACTTATAGTCTGTTAACACTGCGTCACAAAGTATTTGCTCTGTTGTTGAATCAATTACTTTTACTCTGATTTCCGATTTTGGCACGCTGCTAACTCGTAGCGGATCACTCCAAGTTACTTCTATCGCTCCCGATACTGGAGTTAGTTTGATATTAGAAGGTGGACCACCAGGGCCCACTTCAACAGTAAATTCGTATGAGGTGCCATCACCTTTAGCTGAAAGCGCATAAAGCCGATACTTTGTTTTACCAGGATTGGTTGTAACCTGACAGCTTAGTGAGGAGGAACTTGTTTCACACACCTTGTTGTATCCTGTTACATCACCAACTTCACTTAATCGCACCTCAATATTTACAATCTCACCACTTGATTTACGAATTCTAAAAGTAACTAGTTCGCCAGAAGATTTCTTTCGCATCTCAGCTAACATGGCATCCATATTTGCAACTGAAACTCCACCAACTGCAAGCACAACATCTAGTGCTTCAATTTTTGCGTAGTCAGCTGGGGTGTCTGTAATTACATTTGTAATTGTGACACCACCATCCGGAGCGTCTTGCACATAAACCCCAAGATAGGCACGCTTACTTTCTAAAACTTCTTCAACTCGGTATCCAGTAATTGCAGTAGATTCTGTTGTTGGTGCTTGCCAGCTGATGTTTAAATTGCTACCAAGAATTTCATATTTAACTTCTCGTGGTTCAGCAGGAGTTGAATTCGCAACTGAGGCAATTCCTTGATTGATGATATTTTGATAAAAGCTTGCCACCATTCCAGTTGCAATATTTGTACCCCGAAATGAAGGTATACAAGAAGTATCGCCACCAGCATTCACTCCAACTAATACCAATTCATTTCCAATTTGAGTCACCATCGGCCCACCAGAATCTCCTGGACAAATTGACTGTGTTGAAGTTCCGGTGGTTTGAATAAAGCTGCCTGCTGGATATTGGAAACTAAGCACACTTTGACGAGCCCGAAGTTCGATTTTGCGCGGAATACCGTCGTTATCTTGGTCCAATTTCAATTTGCCATAACCTAAATGAGTTATTGGCCCACGATTAGTTTGCAGGTCACGAATCTCAGCTGCTGATGCAACTCTAGCTAATACTGGAGTGGCTAAAACTTTGTCTAGCGTTAAAACTGCAAAGTCGTTGGGTTCAATTGTGTCAGATCGGTTTTGATATCCCCTTACCCAATTTATCTCAGTTACTCGAGCGCGCCCTGCAATTGAATCGCGATTTAAATCAGCTCCAGGTGTTGCAATAAATAGGCCATTTGGATAATTGATAGTGTCGCCATTTTGAATGACACAGTGCGCAGCAGTTACCACAATGCGCGGTTGCAACAGCGCTCCTGAGCAAAATGCTCGAGTTGCCGTTCGGCCATGGATTAACGCAACCACAACTCCATCGCTTGTTGCCACCTGACCGCCTTGCACAGCCGTTGCTGGCGGCACAAAGATCAGCCCTGAAACTAAACTCAGAGCTATTGCAACTAGTCGGATCCTTGGCTTCATACGGTTAATATTTGCATGCATACCCAATAACTACCAGTTGAGACTGTCAAAATTCTTAGAAACCCCACTCTTGCTGGAAATGAGCTAACACCTCTGGCTGCTGGGCTATTGTTCACACGGTGAAATCAATCAGACGCCTCGTTTTAGCAATTACTGCCATCGCTGTTGCTATTCCCCTGCTACCCAGCGCAACTGCCAGCGAACTTGGTGGCAGTCAACTAAATAACAGCGGAATCATTGTTAACTTAACTGAAGAGATTCCAGCAATTCCAAAAGCAAAAGTGAGATCTTTTTTGATCGTGAACATGACAACTGGTGAAGTGCTAGCTGCTAAGAATCCACATAAAAAACTACCTCCAGCAAGCACAATAAAAGCACTAACTGCGATTACATTATTTGACAAGCTAGATCCGCAGCGCAGCTATACAGCCAGACGGGTAGATGCACAGACGTATGGAACTCAAGTTGGGATTGTGCAGGGTCGCAAGTACACAATTGAGCAACTTTTTTACGGCTTACTACTGCCCTCTGCTAACGATGCCGCAATGGCGCTCGCAAATGCCAACGGCGGAATTGCAAATACTTTGCAGCAGATGAACCAAACTGCAAAATCATTAAAAGCATTTAATACTGTTGCAAAATCACCACATGGACTTGATACCGCTGGCCAAGTGTCAACAGCATTTGACTTGGCATTAATTGGTCGCGCTGCGATCAATAATGAAACATTTCGCAAATATGCCAGAACCCCGCGATATGAGTTCCCTCGAGTTGGCCGAGATGCAGCAAGCCGAGAGATAGCAAATACCAACAAATTGCTCTCAAGTTACCCGGGCACTATTGCTGGAAAAACTGGCTTCACTACTCAAGCTAGAAATTCCTATATTGGCGCTGCTCGTCGAGAAGGTCAAACTATTTTGATCACTTTTTTGGGAGCCGAATATGGCAGAGATGCCCTTGCGACAAAGCTGTTTGATTGGGGTTTTGCAGTAACTGGATTTATTGAGCCCGTTGGCAAACTTCCTGATTAATCTGCAGTTATTAGCCGCCAATGGGAGCTACTCATCTAGTAGATTAATGAGGTGAAAACTAGCCCAAAGCAGCTCAAATTTATATTTGGCCTAAATGCCTTATTCGCTATCACTGGCTTTGCTATTCAGTTTGTAATTAATTTATTTGATCTGGTGCAATATGTTGATGTTGGCGATTACCCAACCCTGCTTGGCGGTCACCCCGCAGGAGCTGCTGGTGCCGTAGGGAGATTAACTGATTCATTTAGCTACTTCACTATCTGGAGTAACTTAATTGTCTTTGGCGTTATGTTTGCGCTTTATCGCAATCCGAATCGGGATAGTTTTGTTTTTAGAGTGCTAAGGCTTGATAGTTTATTGATGATCACAGTCACTGGGGTTATCTATCACATATTAATTAGACCTTATTTCCCACCAATCAGTTGGAATGTGTATTCAGATATCTTTTTACATACCATAACTCCGCTGTTCACAGTTTTAGTTTGGTTATTGATTGGGCCAAGAGGTTGGCTTAATCTACAAATTGTGTTTTATTCGCTAATAATTCCAATTATTTGGTTGATTTATTCCATGCTTAGAGGTGTGGTTATTAGTAAATATCCTTATGACTTCTTAGATGTAATTACGCATGGTTATTTAACGGTTTTAATAACAATTCTGGTCTTGCTAGTAATTGGCTTACTTGTGGCGATGTTTTATTTATTGCTTGATAAATTGCTCTCTACCAAAAAATAAACTAGCTACGCCCCAACATAGTAATGTGATATTTCAGTTAAACCTTCATCAATAATTGCTATTCCTTCGGCTATTTCAGCTGCCGAAACATTGCATGGCGGCACAATATGCATACGGTTAAAATGCACAAACGGCAATAAGCCACGCTTTTTACAAGCTGCAACTAGCTCAGACATTGCAGTGCTGGTGCCACCATAGGGAGCTAGTGGAGATTTAGTTGCTCGGTCAGTTACTAAATCCATACCCCAGAACACGCCTAGACCTCTGATATCTCCTATCAATTTATGCTTTTGAGCAAGTTCGTTCAAAGCTGGGCCAATTACGCTTTTGCCAATTTCTTTAGCATGCTCAATAATTTTTTCATCTTCCATAACTTCAATTGCAGCAACTGCTGATGCGCACGCCAATGGATGGCCTGAATAGGTAAGCCCACCAGGAAAAACTCGCTGATCAAATGTTGCAGCAATCGCATCTGAGATCACAACTCCACCTAGTGGCACATATCCAGAATTGACACCTTTAGCAAACACAATTAAATCTGGCGTTTGATTCCAATGCTGATAGGCAAACCATGCTCCAGTCCTACCAAAGCCAGCCATAACTTCATCAGCGATCCAGACAATTCCATATTTGTCACATAGCGCCCTCACTCCTGCTAAATATTCAGCAGGTGGCACCAAAATGCCATTAGTGCCAACTACTGATTCAATCAATATGGCAGCAATGGTGTTTGGTCCCTCAAAAATTATTACCTGTTCAAGATGCTCCAGTGCCCGCTGCGCTTCTTCAGCTTCAGTTTTTGCCCAAAATGGTGAGCGATACAAATAAGGCCCAAAGAAGTGCACATGTCCGTAAGCAAATTCATTAGGCCAACGGCGTGGATCTCCCGTTGCACTTATGGCAGCACCCGTATTGCCGTGATACGAACGATACATGGATAAAACTTTGTGCCTTGAAGTGTGGATGCGAGCCATACGAATTGCATTTTCAACAGCATCAGCTCCACCATTTGTGAAAAATACTTTGTTTAAACTCGATTCAGCATGATCAGTTATCTTCTTTGCTGCCAGCGAACGAGCTTCATTTGCTTGCTGTGGTGCGATTGTGGCAAGGGTTGCCGCTTGATCAGCAATTGCTTTAACTACTTTTGGATGCTGAAAGCCGATATTAGTAAAAACTAATTGACTCGAGAAATCCAGATATTTTTTACCATCAAAATCCCAGCAGTAGGATCCAGCGCCACCAGCTATTGGCATTGGGCTGATCTGACCTTGCGCTGACCAAGAGTGAAATACATGGGCACGATCTAGCTCATATACAGCTTTACCCCGGGCTGGATCTGGACTAAACATATCTGGGCCTTTCGCTCTGCCGCAATGTTATTACCGCTGTCAACTAATAATTGGAGGCTCTTCAACGGAGAACTGCTTGATTACTAAATTATTCTGCCGCCTAAACCATATCCAGATGACAAAAGCTGCTAACGCGCTAATAATTCCCCCGATTGCAAGGCCGAACCTAGCGCCAAAATCTTGGGAAATTTTGCCAATAATTGGTGACCCCACCGGCGAGCCCCCCATAAATACCATTAAATATAAACCTGTCACCCGGCCACGTAATTTATCTGGAACGGTTGATTGGATGTAGGAATTTGCACTTGCCATTACCATCATTGCTGCATAACCAGCAAGCGGTAAGACTGCTGCAAACATCCAATAAGTTGGCATCTGCGATGCAACAATTTCAATTACTCCAAAGGCTATAGCTGCTTTTAAAATAAAATCTAACTTTGGCGCTTCTAGAAACCTCGCCACAACTACAGCTCCAGTTACAGTTCCCAGCGCAATCATGGTGCCAAAAAGTCCAAATGATGTTGCACCTAGCCCAAATTCAACTCGTGCCATTAGCGCGGTCACAACTTGAAAATTAAATCCAAAAGCTCCAACGATTAAAACTAAAATCATTGTTGCAACCAGATCTGGTCTAGCTTTAACATAGCGCAGCGCAGATCGAACTCCATCTGATTTACTGGCTCTTCCAAAATTGTGCAATGTGGTTGTGTTCATCATCATTAGTGCTGTAATCACAATGGGATAAGTTAGTGCGTTAATTATGAATGCCGGGCCAGTGCCAAATGCCGCAATTAATAATCCTGCAGCAGCTGGTCCAACTAACCTGCCAGCATTGAAGTTAGCTGCATTAAGGCCAATTGCATTTGGTAGATCTTCTTTACCCACTAATTCAGGAACAAAAGATTGCCTAATTGGTGCATCAACTGCGCTTGCAATTCCAAGCATCACTGCTAGAACCATCACATGCCAGACCTGAACTAGATCTGTAATTACCAATATTCCTAAAGTTAATGCTGCAGAACCTGCCAAAGTGTTGGTTAATATTAGAAGTTTGCGTTTATTTCGACGATCTGCCAGTTTGCCGCTAGGCAAACTTAGAAACAGCGCTGGCAGAAACTGCAATCCGGTAACAATTCCTAAAATTGTGCCAGAGCCAGTAAGTTCAAGCACGAGCCAATCTTGCGCAATGCGCTGCATCCAAGTTCCAAGATTCGCCATCAGGTTTGCACTAAAAAACAACTTATAGTTGCGGTGCCTTAAGGAGCGAAAAGTTCGAGTATCAGCGACGGATTTTGGTTGAAACACTTGCTTATTCTAGTGGCAGCCTATTGCCCCGCTGTATTTAAGCAGCGGGGCAATAGGTCTTAACTTGGCTCAAACCAAGAAATTAGCGAATTGCCAAGGATCAGGGTCTTTTGCTGAGCCATCAATGCTGCTACCTAATTGCTGTTTCTAACCTGCGAAACCAATGGTTTATGTGGAATGGATTTCTTGAAATAGCATATCGTTGCCGTATGAGCACAGTTCGAATAGGCATAGCAACTGCAGCGATCCTGATCACTGTTGGCTACGCCCTTGGATCAAGTGTCTGGGTCAGCAGTGATGCTGGTTGGTATAGATCGCTAGTGCAGCCCGCTTGGCAGCCGCCTGACTGGATATTTGGAGTGATCTGGCCCTATAACTTTATCGTTCTTGGAATTGTTGGATTTATGATTGCAAAACAAGCAACAATTTTGCAGGCATGGCTTTGGCTAGGTTTTTATTTTTTTAGCGTGATATTTGCTCTAGTTTGGTCTTACTTGTTTTATGTGCCGCACAATATTGGTGCATCAGCAATTGCGCTTGCCCTAGCTTCTTTACTAACTCTACCAGTACTAATAATTACATTTCAAACAGATCTTAAATACGCTGTGTTTTTGCTGCCTTATCAAATTTGGGTAATTGTGGCTACATTTTTAGCATTCAGTTACGCTGCTAAAAATTAAAGTTTAGGGCGAGCTCCAATATGCTGAACACACTCACTACCAGCAGCAACGCCTGCAGTAAGCGCTGTTAAAGCATCTTTAGTTTTTAACCAAGCAGCTAGATAGCCACCAGCAAATGCATCACCTGCACCAGTAGCATCAACTGCTTTCACTTTTGGTGCTGAAACTTTTAGCTCTGGTAAATCTCTAGAAACCTGCATAGCCCCAGCTGCTCCAAGTGTGATTACTACATTTTCGGCCAAATCTAATAATGCGTTAGCAGCTTTGGTCATATCTGTTTGTCCAGTTAAAACTCGTGCTTCATCTGTATTAGGGAAAATAATCTGCGTGCCGCTAATCCAATCTCGTACATGTTGAATTCCAGCTAACTCAATCATTGATTCCGAAGATGGATCTACGCTTGTGCTCAGCCCAGCTGATTTTGCTTTAGCTAGTATCTCAATTGCTGCGGTGCGAGATGTTGGTTGCAAATAGGTATAGCCAGAAATATGTAAATGATTTCCCGCTTGTAATAGGTCATCTGTCAGGTGCGCAACGCAGAGCAAACTGTTTGCGCCTTGATCGGGAATCATGGTGCGCTCTCCACTTGGGTCAACTATGCAGATGCATGAGCCAGTGCTAACTTCATTACTTACGATCAATCGGGTATCAACCCCAAGATTTGTAAGCGCAGCCTGCGAGCTGCGCCCAGCTTCATCATCGCCAATTCCGCCAATGAAAATCGTTGGTGCGCCAGTATGCGCTGCCCATGCTGCTGAATTAGCCGCTGCTCCACCTGGCTGTTGAGAGATTTTTCCAGGCGCATCAGAGGCGTAATTGAGCTCAACTGAGATAACTGCCGTGATATCTACCATCACATCACCAACAATTATTAATTTGCTCATCGGAGTTGACTCAATTCCAGCGCAATTTCAGCTGCTAGCTTGGCATTACTGCGAACCACATCGATGTTTACCCGCAGGCTCTCGCCTTTTGTTTCACGATGGAAGAACTCCAATAAGAAAGGTGTTGCCTGCTTGCCTGATATTCCAGCCTTTTTAGCAGCAGCCATTCCTGCAAGCAACACGTCATCATGAAGTTGCTTTGGCAGCTCTAGCTCTTTTTTAACCGGATTTGCAACCACAATTGCACCGGTGCTCTGCAGGTTTGCATGCGTTTTTATCAAATCGGCAATTTCAGCGGCTGAATCAAAACACCATTCCAGGTCATAACCAGATTCGGTTTGATAAAAACCTGGAAATGCCAAAGTTTGATACCCAACCACTAACACGCCCAGAGTTTCTAGGCGCTCTAAAGTTGCCGGTACATCCAAAATTGATTTCACTCCTGCTGCAACTACAGCAATTGGAGTATTACTCAGCGTCGTTAGGTCTGCAGATTCATCAAAGGTGTAATTAGCTTCACGATGCACCCCGCCCAATCCGCCAGTAGCAAATAATTTAATCCCAACACTTGCTGCAATATCTGAGGTAGATGCAACAGTTGTTGCAGCACTTTCTTTTCTGGTAATCACAGCGGCTAGATCTCTTGGGCCAATTTTTCGGATATTGCTGCCGTGCGCAATTATTTCTAGATCAGTTTCATCAAGCCCAACTTTGATCTCACCATTAATCACCGCAATAGTTGCAGGCACTGCACCTATTGCCAATACATCTGCTTCGAGCTGTTTAGCAACAGCTAAATTATCTGGATAAGGCAAGCCATGAGCGATCAAGGTTGATTCCAAAGCCACAACTGCCCCGCCGGTAGCTAGAGCATCTGCAACCTGTGAACTTAACTTAGCCTCGATCATGTTTCACCTTACCTAATTCGGTTATTACGAAACTGAAAAATTAAAACACCAAAACTAATAATTGAAACTAAAACGATAACTGCAGACCATGGGGAGCTCGTTGATTCAATTTCAGCTGAAATTGGAACAATCTCTATGGAATCTTCTGATTCAGCAGTGCCAGTAGCTGGCAAATCGGATTCGCCGCTATCGAAGATAATTTCATAACTATCTTCGATTACATGTCCATCAGCTGAAACTACTCGGTAATTTACAAAATAAGATCCCAACGGCATCTGGGTTGGTAATGAAACTGTCACTACATTGCCGCTCAGTGTTGAGTCTTGATTATCGATTTGCTTACCAGCAGCGTTGGTGACAGTTAAGAAGTTAACTTGTTGACCTGTTGCTTCAAGTAGATTTTCATTAAACGTCAAGGACACAATTTCCGGCCAAGTTGTAACAATTTCATTTTGAGCAGGCGATGCGCTTACCAGATCTGAATGAGCGGAAACTGCTGGAGCGATTAAAAAACTAAAAAGCGTAGTTATGAAGAAGGCCGCACTAAACCTTAAGGCGCTCAATTATTTGCCTTTACCTCGACCAAACAATAAGAATATAGAAAATACTATCGATGCACCGGTAGCAATTACTCGCTGAATGCGTAAATTTCCAGCTTGGTCAAAGAAGAAATCTCGAATGCTGCTAGTAGCCTGTTGCTTGATACCCTCTTTAGAAAGTGCATCACTTACTTCATCTAAGCTTTCAGCTAATTTTTTCAAAGCCGCTTCGGCTTGATTTTCTAGATCGTCGAGTGCCATATTTCCTCCGACTTCAATTCTACGCGTAGTTACTTTTTCGCTAACGATGGATCTAACCTAAAGCCAAAAGGTAGTTCCAAGCGGTGCTGTTTGATCAACGCATCATCGGTTAGAAGGTCATAGGTAGCACGGTCAGCCACAATGGCCCCCGCGCTTAAAATCACAGATCTATCACATAACTCAAGTGCATAAGGTAAATCATGAGTGACCATTAGCATGGTGATATCCAGTGATTCCAAAATTTCAGCGATTTCGCGTCTGGCTGCTGGATCCAAATTTGAGCTAGGTTCATCCAGAACCAATATTTCTGGTTTCATCGCAAGCACGGTTGCAATCGCAACTCGGCGGCGCTGGCCAAAAGACAAATGCTGCGGAGACCGATCAGCAAATTCGCTCATCCCCACAGCAGCAAGTGCCTCAGCTACAGTTTTTGCTAACTCATCTCCCACAATTCCCATATTGGATGGCCCAAAAGCCACATCATCTCTAACGGTTGGCATGAAAAGTTGATCATCAGGATCTTGGAAAACTACACCAACCTTTGCGCGAATTGCTTTTAAGTTTTCTTTGTTGACATCCATCCCTGCAATTCGAACGCTACCTGCACCTGGAAATAAAATTCCATTGACATGCAAAACTAAGGTTGTTTTTCCAGCACCGTTTGGACCAAGCAGCGCAATTTTCTCCCCGCGATGCACGTGCAGGTCAACGCCAAATAGTGCCTGATGGCCATCTGGATAGGCGTAGGCAACTTTGTGCATCTCTAAAACAGCATCGCTCACGCCATCCTCCATGCTAGAACCAGAATTATTGCTGCTCCCATTGGCAGCAGCATGCCTGTTGCCCACTGTGCTTTTGTTGCAATCGCAAGTGAATAGCTTGGTAGTTTACCGTTGTATCCACGAGACAGCATCGCCAAATGAACTCTTTCACCGCGTTCATAGGCTCTAATAAATAATGCACCAGCGCTTCGCGCAATTACAGGCCAAGATCTAATTCCGCGCTCAAAATAGCCGCGGCTTTGACGAGCGATTTTCATTCGGCGCATTTCATCAACAATAACATCAACATATCGCACCATAAATCCAGCAATTTCCACCAACAGCGTGGGCACTTTCAACCTGGTTAAGCCAGAGAGTAAATCTCGCATTGGAGTTGTGGCTGCCAATGTGACAGAACTAAGCACTCCAATTGTCCCTTTACAAAGTAATCCAAAGCCCGCTATTAGTCCTGCTTCTGATAACTGCAATCCAAAATATTCTACATATGGGCCGGCGGAGAAAAATGGCATCAAAATCGCAAATATCACAAACGGAACTTCAATCACCATGCGTTTAACCACGCGAACTGGAGGAAGTTTTGCAGCAGCGATAACTGCAATAATTAAAAGCCCATAGACACCAAATGCCCACCACTGACCCAGCGGAGTGAGCACGACTAAGAAAACAAATGAAAGCATCGCAACTAGCTTTACTTCAGCTGGTAGGTGATGCACAACAGAATGACGTGCAATTAATAATTTGCCCGCGATATCGTGTTGTTGTGTTGTTCCCAAGTTATTTTGCTATTTTCGCTTTGCTAAGAATTTGAATAGTAAGGTTGATCCTACCAGCATCAAAAGAACACCAAATGACCCTGCTAGGGCAACCGAAAGCCGATCATCTGCAACTCCACTAACGCCGTAATCTGCTAGCGGTGAATCGCCTAGCGAATGATCAACCGCATCATCAAGAAATCCTTTTTCTTCAGCGACTTTTTCCAAGCCATCTGGGTCGCCACTTGCATAATATGAAACGACACTCGCCAAAATTAAGGTCACAAAAATACCAAGTGCTAAAAATTTATTTGATAATTTCATTAGCTTACTTTGCTTTCTTTGATCTGAAGTTCAGTTTTTATTTTACCTCGTGCTCCAAAGACTAAATCTGGTCGCAGTACTAAAACTGCAGAAATAGTTAGTGCCGTTATTAAACCTTCACCAATTCCAATTAAAACGTGCACCGAAAACATCGCCACTAAAACATCTAGGACATCCAAGGTGCCAGTGCCACCAATTGCATACTGGGAAACAAATGAAACTGCTGATACTGGAACCGAGATTAGGGCAGCAATAAAAGCCGCAATCACTATTCCAGATCTGCCTTTGAGGAACTTGGTTAGTAAAATAAACACAAACCAACCAGAAAATACGGTGATGATTCCCATATTAAATACATTGAAGCCCAGCGCAGTTAGCCCGCCGTCCGCAAATAACAGTGCCTGCAAAATTACAACCACACTAACTGCGATCATCCCAGTCCATGGGCCAATCAAAATGGCAGCAAGTGCACCACCAAGTAAATGACCACTGGTGCCTAACGCAACGGGGAAATTCAACATCTGCGCTGCAAACACGTATGCCGCAACTAAGCCTGCCATTGGGGCGGCTTTCTCATCTAGCTCGTTTTTCGCCTTATTGAGCGCGATAGCCAAAATTGAGGCAGAAACTGCACCGGTGCCTAGCGAAACTGGGGCATTAATAAAACCATCTGGGGCATGCATAGAAATCTCCTTCTAGGAGAATCTTAGATGAGTATTTCCTTTTTGCAAATCATTTGCAAAAAGGCCGCTGCACGGGTAAGCAGACCCTCCATTACCCTTAAGCCCCTGGGCGGAAGTGGCGAAATTGGCAGACGCACTGGATTTAGGTTCCAGCGCTTTCGGGCGTAGGGGTTCAAGTCCCCTCTTCCGCACCAAAAAATAACTGGGTCAGAAATACTCTGGCCCAGTTATTTTATGTTAACCTCCAAAATCAATTGCTTTGATTTTCCATCAAGATAATGCCGTAACTGTAGCCGCGACGGCGGTAAACCACAGCAGGTTTATTCGATTCAGCTTCTACAAAAATATAAAAATCATGATCAAGTAACTCCATCGCATCAATTGCTTCTTGTCTAGTCATTTTCTTCGCAATATGCGATTTTTCACGCACAATTTGATAATCATCAACTACATCTGTTGTATCTTCTTCCTTATCCACACTAATTAACGGCATTTCTTTTAACGATACATGCTTTACATCTTTATTGCGTTCATGAGATTTTCTTAGTTGCAATTCGAACTTCTCTGCAGCGACATCAAAAGCTGAAATATTGTCACTTCCTGCAGCCTCTGACCTAACCTGAGGGCCAGCACCTTTGCTTGATAACTGAATTTTGTGAGCCGCGTTGCCATGTCTTGGATTTTGCTCAACGGCTACTTCAATATCAACCCGATCAATCTTGATTCCAAATCGCTCCATTCGAGCCATTCGCTCTTGTACTCGTTTTTTAAATGCATCATTCAGTTGAGCTGATTTGGTGTGGAATTGGATATCCATAATTGCCCCCTAGAACTTATTTAGGTTGACCCTAACTTACTCCTGTGCAGCCATGCTGTCACTTCTGAATAGAACCAGTAAAACGTATGTGAGTGGGGCAACTAAGACGCACAGGAAATAATGCATTGGGCATGACGAAAAAAGTCAACATTAGGGGAAAGTTATAGCCTGAGCTGTACCAACCTGACTCCACATGCCTTTACTGCGAAACCAGATCTCTCCACTGCTATTAATCACCGCTATGGATTGATTTGCATTTGCCACTAAACTCTTTGTTTCAGCTGGCAGGCGCAAGATAGTTTGTTCAGCTGTTGCAATATCTATAATTAATGCAACTAAATCTTGCTGTGTTGGAAAGTTAACCAATAAAACCACTTGGGTTGGTGAATACCAATTCAAGTCTAAGACTTCGCCATTAATAGAAATCAATTTTTGAATTCTTGCAAATTTGATCTCAGAACTAGCACGCTTGACTCGCCCAATAAGAAGACTTGATAGTGCACCAGCCTGGGCAACTAACGCGACTCTAACATTGTCTGGGGCTACCATCGCATGGTTTAGAACATTGCCTTGAGGCAATTGAATTTGAGCTGGCAGTAAATTTGATCCATCAAAACCATATACATTTCTATTAGATCGATTCAAGAACCATAATGTTCCTGAAGCATCAAAATTTAAATCACTCAGATTTGCAACTCGAGCAACTAGGTTTGGATTTTGTAAGCGGTCTCCCAGATAAAGTTCAGATGAGTTGGGCAGATACCCCGCAAGCTGAGCTTCATTTGGTGAAATTGCTAAGCTGCTTGGGTTGGTAAATCGAACTAGCCAAGAATCAAGATTCTCATTCTCAAGCGGCTTATTCAATACCCCATCCGCGCTTAAGGCATAAAGCTTCACCTCGTTGTCAATTACCTGACCTAGCCAGCTCCCAGTTGTTAAATCAAGGGGATTTTTTACTCCTTGAATATTGAGCAATTGTCCACCTGTAGTAATTCGTAATCCAGTTAAATTGTCTACCTGCTTTAAGGTCTGAGCCATCTGGCTAATTAGCAAAACCCGCTGTTGATTAGTCATTCTTAAAATTTCAGCATCAAAATCTACTGTTACTGAATCCCCAATCCGCTGCGTAGTTGCCAGGCCACTTAAAAATTCAGGATCAAACATATTCACAATAGCTGGCTTGAGCCAGGTGCTACTGCCAGCAAATAAAGCTCTAATAAGCTGCGGGGCTAAATCACTTTGCTTTGCTACCACTAGAAAATCAGGAACCAACTGGGATTTGGATTCATCAAAAAACCACAGATTTGTAACCGCGTAATTACGTTGAAAAGCAAAACTTGACATCACAATACTACCTGGCGGGTTAGTAATACGCCATTCACCATTTTCTTTAACAAAATTTAACTCAAATGATTTCAGATCTGTTTGAGTTGGTAATTTTGGTCGACGTTGCTGATCAACTACTAAGCTTGGCACTCCTTGTGCTGCAACTACCGTTTCACTCACTTCTTTCAAGCTCAAAGATGTTTCAAATACTTGAATTTCTGCACTAGGTATCCATTCAAAGGCTAAAAAGCTTGCGAGATATGCTCTGGCGATTGAAAAATCGCCAATTGTGTTCTCGTTTGCAGCTAAAAAGCCAGCGGCAATCTCCAATTTAGTCATGCCAATGGTTGGACGCTTGGGAGAATCGCTGATTAAAGAGGTTCGCTCTACTTTTCCAATATCCAAACCATTATTTACCGGGCCAGTTATTGGCACAAAACTGCAACTAGAGATTAGCAACATGATTAGCAGCGCTACAAGATATTTTTTCATGTCAGATTAATCTTGCTAACAATTGGCAGTCGAATTGCAAAAACTACTCCGCTTGAATCTGGGTTATCTGTCACGCTAATTACTCCGTTGTGTTGCTTCACATCCTCAAGCGCAATTGATAATCCCAAACCAGAACCACTGTTATCACGAGCACGCGCTGGATCTGCTCGCCAGAATCGTTGAAATACTTGTATTTTTTGCTCATCAGTTAGCCCAATGCCAAAATCAGCAACTAGTACTTCACAAAAGCCATCATCAGATTTCATTGAAATATCAATCTGAGTTGATCCAGCGTGAGTTATAGCATTTACAATCAAGTTTCTAAGAGCACGTTCAATTCGTCGACTATCGCATTCCACTATTAAATCTGCTGTTTTAGTTTCTAGCCCAATTTGCACACCCGCTGCTTTGGCTAGCGGACTTGTGGAATCTAAAACTCGTTGCACAATATCAACGATTTTGTGCTGAGCTAATTGTAATTGTGTAGCGCCAGCATCGATACGGCTGATTTCAAGTAGATCAGCCAGCATCACCTCAAAGCGATCCAGCTCTCCTTGTAATAACTCAGCAGCCCTTGCAACGTCTGGCGGAAATTGGTCACGTTTGGCGTGTAACAAATCCGCAGCTAGCCGAACAGTGGTAACTGGGGTTCTTAGTTCATGGCTGACATCTGAAACGAAGCGTTGTTGCACTACAGATAACTCTTTAAGTCGCAGAATCTGCTTTTCAAGCGAATCAGTCATCGAATTAAATGACTGCGCCCACCTTGCAACTTCATCTTCGCCGCGAACAATTAATCGTTGATCCAATAATCCTGTTGCAATCTTTTGCGCAGTATCAGCGGCTTGTCGAATTGGCTCAGTAATTCTTCTGGTTAAGAGATATACTACAAAGATTAAACTAACAATTAACAATACTGCGATAAATAAAATTGCCGATAGAACAACATCAAGTAATTCTTGCTGCTGAAGTGTTGGGTAGAGCAAAAAAAGACCATATTGCTGTTGCTCAGAAATTATTATTGGAGCACCAATGACAATTGCTGCAGTTGTTGTGCTGTCTACATAATTAATCTGCCCAAAAGACCATTGCTGATTATTTTCAGCAAATATCTTCACCAATAGTTCAGCAGAAACCGAGCTAGTTAGCACTGCATTGGTTGAGCGCTCTGGGCCGCCACCATTTGAGAGTAATAAAACTTCATACGTTGCCGGTTCACCAGATCTTCGAGCTAGCGTTGCAACAATTGAGTCAACTACAGTTGCCGTATCAATAACGCTAGGTCCAAAAGAATCAACTACATCTCGTGCAAACTCCAACCCAACTACCGCATCTACTAAAGAGTCATTTACCTTGGCGTTAATTACGCCATTTTGCACTTGATTGAGCAGCAAACTTGAAGCTCCAATAACGATACCAAAAATTAAAATACTGGTACTTATCAGCACTCGCAACGAAAGCGATTTACGCCATCGAGCTAGTGGACTCATGCAACGCTCGCCTTATATCCAACTCCCCTGACGGTGAGCACAATGGTTGGATTCTCTGGATCCTCTTCGATTTTGGCCCGTAATCGCTGCACGTGAACGTTAACTAGTCTTGTGTCAGCTGGATGACGGTATCCCCAGACTTCTTGCAACAAGACTTCCCTGGTAAATACTTGACCTGGTTTTTTAATCAAGCAAACTAACAAATCAAACTCAAGCGGAGTTAATTGAATCGCCCGACCGTTTTTATTCACAGTATGGCCATTAACATCAATTATTAATTCGCCAAAAGTTAAGGCACTTAAATCTTTTGGCGATTCTCGACGGGCGCGAGCTCGCAGCCTTGCTACAAGCTCACGAGGCTTAAATGGTTTGACAATGTAATCGTCAGCGCCAGCTTCTAACCCAAGCACAACATCTGAGGTATCCCCTCGCGCTGTTAACATAATGATTGGCGTTCCTGATTCAGCCCTAATCTCTCGACAAATTTCTACGCCATCTTTCCCTGGCAGCATGACATCTAAAAGTACGAGATCTGGCTTATGACTGCGAAACGAGCTCATTGCTGAAGCGCCATCTAGACAAAACAGCGGCTCGAATCCTTCCGCCCGCAGCACAATTCCCAACATCTCGGCCAGCGCTGAATCATCGTCAACCACCAGCACACGCACTACGCTCATGGGGGTAATGGTGTCACCTCCTGTTTCAGATCCGCCAGCACAGCCCCTAAGGAGCAAAGACTAAATGGCAGAGCCAAGTAATGAACAGCCTTTTCCTGGATCAATTCCATTTCGAGAACTAGTTATTGGCGATATCTTCGCCGGCTTAGGTCGAACCGTTCGGATGACCTGGCGGGTATTAATTGCAGTTGGAGCGGTCGTTGGACTAATCGCTGGCTTGCTCTCGTTAGTTATCACTTTTGTATCAGCCCTATTGGGGCTAGATGAAGTTGAGCAGGCAATTACAGATTCAACTATTGGAGCAACCAGCTCTGCTGACTTAACCCAAGCCTTAGTACAGCTCAATGATGACATTTCCACGCTACTGCTGGGCTTTGCGTTAGCGCTAATCTCCGCGCTGATCATGCAGGTCATCGCTGCTGGTGTAATAACGCATATTGCCGCAGATGCAGTTTTAGGTAGAAAGATTTCTGGCACTGATGCTTGGGAGCGAATTAAGCCGCGCGTATTTGGATTAATTGGGTTAGCGCTAGCTGTATTTGGACTTGCTATCGCAGCTGCTGCAATTGCGGTGATTCCAATTTTAGTGCTTGCGCCTTTTTCTTCTGGAGTTAGTTCAGGAATTTTAATTACTGGATTATTGGTTGGATTAATTATGGCGATTGTAGTAAGTATCAGATTAAGTTTGGCAGCTCCAATTTATGTTTTAGAGCACACCACAATTAGTAAAGCTATTGCAAGATCAAACCAATTAGTCAAAGGCAGCAGCTGGCGAATTTTTGGTTATCTGGTGCTCAGCTCAATTATTGCCCAATTCATCGGTGGCATCTTCTCGCTACCAACTCAAACTGCAGCAGTAGCCGCCGCTACAAATGATCCAACCTCAAGCACCGCGACCTTTTTTGAGAGCATCTCAACTGTTATCTCAACAGCAGTTGCGCTACCAATTACTGCCATAGTTCTAACGCTGCTATACACAGATCTTCGGATCCGAAAAGAAGATTTCGCGCAAGAACTAAGGCGAGCAAGCGAGAATTAGTAGCGGTAGTGATCTGGTTTGTATGGACCTGACTCAGCTACACCCATATAAGCTGCTTGATCAGTTGTTAGCTCAGTAAGCGTTACGCCCAGAGCTGGCAGATGCAATCTGGCAACTTTCTCATCTAAGAACTTTGGCAGGGTGTAAACGCCAACTGGGTAGGCGCTGGTGTTGCCATAAAGTTCAATTTGAGCCAACACCTGGTTGGTAAATGAAGTGGACATCACAAATGATGGATGCCCGGTGGCATTACCTAGGTTAAGCAATCTACCTTCAGAGAGCACAATTATTGATTTGTGGTCTGGGAAAATCCATTCATCAACTTGTGGCTTGATGTTATTTCGAACCACACCTTTAACTTGAGCTAGACCAGCCATATCAATTTCATTATCAAAATGCCCGATGTTTCCTAAAATCGCTTGATGACGCATTTTGCGCATATGCTCAACAGTTACAACATTTTTGCAACCAGTTGCTGTAATCACAATGTCGGCATCGCTAATAACTTCGTCTAGCGCTTTAACAGTGTATCCATCCATTGCAGCTTGCAAGGCGCAAATTGGATCAATCTCAGTGACCACAACTCGAGCGCCTTGGCCACGAAGTGATTCAGCAGAGCCCTTGCCAACATCGCCATAGCCGCAGATAACTGCAAGTTTGCCAGCAATCAAAACATCGGTAGCGCGGTTAATGCCATCAATTAAAGAGTGGCGGCAGCCGTACTTGTTGTCAAACTTACTTTTTGTGACAGCATCATTTACGTTGATCGCTGGAAATAGCAGTTTTTGCGCAGTAGCCATTTCATACAACCGATGAACACCAGTTGTTGTCTCTTCAGTTACGCCTTTAATGTCAGCGGCAATTCTGGTCCAGCGCTGCTTATCAGCGACTAATGATGCAGCTAAGGTTTGCAGCACAACTGCGAACTCTTCAGAATCTGCAGTTGCAGGATCTGCAACGAAATTAGTTTTTTCAGCTTCAACACCTAGATGAACCAACATAGTGGCATCGCCACCATCATCCAAAATCATGTTTGGACCTTTGCCATCTGGCCAGATCAGAACCTGCTCAGTGCACCACCAATACTCTTCAAGCGATTCGCCTTTCCAGGCGTAAACTGGAACTCCGCTTGGTTTATTAACACTGCCGTGTGGTCCAACAACAACTGCTGCTGCAGCATGATCTTGAGTTGAAAAGATATTGCAGCTTGCCCAACGAACTTGCGCGCCTAGCTCAACTAGTGTTTCAATTAAAACTGCGGTTTGTACTGTCATATGAAGTGAGCCAGTAATGCGAGCACCTGTTAGCGGTTTAGTTGTACCAAACTCACGTCGCATTGCCATAAGTCCTGGCATCTCATTCTCAGCTAAATTAATTTCCTTGCGACCAAATTCAGCAAGGGCGAGGTCAGCCACTTTGTAATCAGGTGCGTAGCCCGCATCTGAGAGTCCAGCTGGTGAAAGTGTGCCAACGCCAAGATCAAGTGCCATTTCAGCTCCATCGAATATGTAGAGGCATAATTCTGGCAGAAAACCTCAAATATGCCATTTTGGCTAGCTTTTCGCGAGCCCAGACTTTAAATCTACGATAAATGGGATTGGTCCAGGGTCTATGCCGGTAGCCAAGGCAGCATAAGTCGAGGCAAAATCCACAATCGCGGCAGCGGTTGCGATGCGGTGAATAACCAGCTGATCATCTACTCGAATTGTTGTAACTAGCATTCCGCGCTCAATAGCTAAGTCAGTTACCAGATCTGCAGTTTTGCGCGCAAGCTCACTTTCCTGGGCTTCGCGCAGCAGCACTAGTCGCAGCGTTGATGCAACGGTTGGGTCTTCAACTCGGTCTTTAAATAGCTGCTCAATACCATCATCAGCTGGCATGAAATTGCCATCCATGGCAACTACTTGATTGTGTGCAGCTTCAGGAAGCATGCCCCAGATTGCCGGTGCATTTGCATTTTCATTCAACTGGCAGGCAAAGCGATATGCAATTGGAGTGAGCAAATTTGAAGTTGCCCAGCAAATTGTGATGTGGCCGGCAATTTCAAGTGCTATAGATTTTGCTGCATTGTTATCCACTGAAGATGTTGGTCCGTTTTGGGTAGCAAGTTCATCTAGGTGATCTGCTAGCACAGCAGCATCGACACTGTTAAATGCAATTAGTCCAAGTGCTGCTGCAATTAATAACTGCGGTGTTAACAGCAACCACAAACAAGCTCGTGGCATTCTGCCAGCTGGGTCTATCTCAATTAGATCTGCGCGTTGATCTGAAACCAAATGCGCCAGTTTGGAATTTGCTGAAGTGATTGCAACCACTCGACAGCCTCGCTTTAACGCAACTGCGGTTGCAGCTAATGTTTCAGCAGTTGCACCTGACGCTGAACAGGCAATAACAAAGTCCTGCGCTCCAATCCAGCTTGGCAGTGAATCTGAATTGATTGCAATAACAGGCGTGGTGCCACCTTGATTTGTAACAGCTTGCAAAACTTGTCCCGCAATACCTGAGCCACCCATCCCAATTACCACTACCGTGCGCGGCTGCTCAGTTGCGATTGAGGCTAATAACTCTGGCGCAACTGCAGTGCTGGCAACTCTTACTTGCGCACCTGCTTCGGCGATGGCTTTGAGCATCTGCGTGCTATCACACAGCGCCATAGCTTTAGCGTCATCTAACAGCGCATCATCAATTATCATTTTTCTGCCTTTAACATAATTACAATTTCGTTAGTAACTTGGTATGTTCCGCCACAAGTTTTACAAACTAATTGCATTGGTGATGCTTCGAACTCGCCGCAGGCCCCTCCTGGGCAGCGAAGCAGATTGGTTAAATCAGTAACTGAGTAACTCACGGCCATACTTTGACACAACTCGACCTAAAAGTCTCTAATCACTCCTAAAGCTGACTGCGTTACCTCATGTAATAGCGCTGGCGTGGCTGCTTCAACGTTTAGCCGCACTAGCGGCTCGGTATTGCTGGCTCGAACATTTAGCCACCAAGATGGCGCGGTAATAGTGATTCCATCTAATCGGTCAATTTCATGCCCATCACCAAATTTGCGCAGCATGCGCTCGATAGCCGCTGCAGCATCGGGCACCTCGCTGTTGATTTCGCCAGATTGCGGGTAGCGAGCACAATTTGCAATTAGCTCACTAAAGCTTTGATCAGTTGCAGTTAGCTCAGCGATAGCAATCAGCGCTGCCAGCATTCCCGAATCGGCATACCAGAAATCTCTAAAATAAAAATGTCCTGAATGCTCTCCACCAAATACCGCATTGGTTTGTGCCATTACTTCTTTAATGAATGAATGGCCCACACGAGTTCGAACTGCAACACCTCCAGCTTCAGCAACAATCTCTGGCACTGCTTTAGATGAAATTAAATTATGCACAATTGTGGAGCCCGGATTTGTAGCTAAAAACCGTTTGGCAATAAGTGCAGTTAGCGCACTTGGCGAAACTAGTTCGCCGTTGTTATCAACTAGAAAACATCTATCCGCATCACCATCAAAAGCTAACCCCAAATCAGCTGAGGTTTCTAGCACTTTGTTTTGTAGATCAACTAAATTTACTGGGTCAATTGGATTCGCATCATGATTTGGAAAATTTCCATCTAACTCAAAATACATCGGCACAAGTTCAATCCCTGGCAGATTTAAAACTGTAGGTGCGGTATGCCCTGCCATACCATTTCCAGCATCAACCACAATTTTCATTGGTCGCACTTTGGTAAGTCCTGCCAACTGCTGCAGGAAGCTGGCATATTCACTGAGTAAATCGCGTTTAGACACGATTCCACTAACTTGAGCTAATTCAAAATCATTAGCTTTGATTAATTCTTTGATCTGTTTTAAGCCTGTTTCTTGACCAACTGGTTTTGCCCCAGCTTGACAGAGCTTAATTCCGTTATACGCTGCTGGATTATGACTTGCAGTGAGCATCGCGCCAGGGAGCTGTAAAAAGCCAGCAGCAAAATAAAGCTGATCAGTGCTTGCTAGCCCAATATCAATTACATCAACGCCGAGCTGAGTTACGCCAGCTGCAAACGCAGCGCTGTATGCGCTTCCACTCTCGCGCATATCGCGCCCAATTACAACAGCACCAGCTCCGCCGGCAGATTTAGCAATTCCTAACGCAACTACAAAGGCCTTGCCGACAGCTTGCATTAATTCATCATTTAGCTCAACGCCGACTAAGCCTCGAATGTCGTAGGCCTTAATTATTTTGTCTAGATCAGTCATCGCCATAATGCCAGCGTAGCTAGCAACTTTGTTATTCGGTAGGTGGCACTAGCCGCAGCTGCGGCCGTGGCTGATCTGAGCCTGCCGGATGGCGGTCGCGATAACTAGCGTCGTAGTGCATATCAGTTCCAGTTAATAGCGCTGCATCCACTTTTAGTCTTACTACTTCCCAACCAACGGGGACTGTCAGCGCATCTGTATGGGATTGGCATAGGTCATAGCAATGCGGCTCTGCGCTGCTGGCTAAGGGTCCTAGCACTGCGGTGGACTCAGCATAGATGTACGTGAGGGTGGCAACCGCCACCCGCTTGCACGATGGTTTCGAACAGACCCGGTTGCCCACCTGAGGAAGGTAGCGGGTCTTACGCTGTTCTCGTGCTAAGACACAGGGACAGACATGAACGAAGATCAGCGCAACCGCTGAAACTGGAGTGGGCTGAGCTGATCAGCCAGGCCAATAATTCGATTCTACGCAGCGTAATTAAACGCGCACCAGAGTTAGAAACTCAGATTAGAGCTATCAGCTACGAATTATTCGACCTGCCAAATCTAGATCAGCAAGCAGAGACTTCACCTGCTTTAGCAGTTGCAACCAAGCAGCCAACCCAGATCAAAGTTTTAATTTTTCGCCGCCCAATTGAGGTGCGGGCCAGCAGCAACAAGGCAAGAGTTTCTTTGATCAGATTTTCAATTGCGCAAGCATTAGCCGAACTGTTAAGTGTTGATATTGAAGTGTTTAACGAAAACTAAAATTTAATTACAACTAAGTTGCAAAACTAAACAGCTTTGCGGCGCAGCCGACGGCGCTCGCGCTCTGACAAGCCACCCCAGATTCCAAAGCGCTCATCGTTTTCTAATGCATATTCCAAGCACTCAACTCGAACATCGCACGACAAACATACGCGCTTGGCATCTCTAGTTGAGCCACCTTTTTCTGGAAAAAAAGCTTCTGGATCTGTTTGAGCACATAGTGCTCGCTCTTGCCAAGAAATAACTTCAAGGTCAACATCGAGCATGCGACCAACAGACGCCATGGATAAATCCCTTCGTAATGGGTGAATTACACACGTGTTATTCACCTTTCGTCAAGTTAGAACCCAGAAAATAGCCCAAAAAAGGCCTAAAAAGTAACTAAAACAGGTTAACTAGGGGACGAAATCTATTAATTAGTGGTTAGTTCTAGATTCGGCCAAACCCTTACCCCTGCTGGAATTTCGGTGTTGATGGTGCAATTTTCAGCGACCACAATTTTAGTTAAGATCAAATCAGAATTAATTTTTGAATTACGGCCCAAAATTGAATCAAATAGTTGTGAGTTCACATCGATTTTGGCATTTTCAAAAATGATTGATCCACTGACCACAGCCCCTGCTGAAATTTCAGCTGCTGCCATAACTACCGAACCTCCAAAAACCATAGCGGATGGATCTACTTTTGCAGTTGGATGAATTACTGCTTGACCGGTTTTAGTAATTAGTGGTGAACTCACTTTCCCAGTTACTAAATCAGCTGAGCCCTGCACATATGAATAAGGAGTTCCAAGATCCAAGAAATAAGTATTATCTAAATAACCAATTACTTTAGCTTTTGTAGTTAAAAGTGCTGGAAACACGTCCCGTTCAACCGAGCTGGGAACGCCTTGACTAATTTGATTAATCACATCGCAGTGCAAGATATAGCAGCCAGCATTAATCTGATTAGTGGTTATTTCAGCTGCGTTTTTTGGCTTTTCTAAGAAGGCCAAAACCTCGCCTGTATCGCTGGTAGGAACTAATCCAAATGAACTTGGGTCGGCTACTGAAACCAAATGCAACGATGCCGCAGCTTTAGCTGCTGCATATTGGGTTAATTGTTGCGTTAAGTCATGGCCGCTAAGCACATCACCGTTAAGCACCACTACTGATTCATCATCGCTTAAATTCATATGGTCAGCTGCATTTCGGATTGCCCCACCTGTGCCAAGCGGAACTTCTTCAATGGCAAATTTAATCTGTAAATCTAAATAATCCTGCTGCGCTAGCCAATCTGCAAAAACTTCAGTGCGATAACTGGTGGCAAGCATGACTTCAGTGATTCCAGCAGCTGCCAGCTTTGCAATTTGGTGGGCAGTGATTGGATAACCTGCTAGTGGCAGCATTGGTTTTGGAGTGGATAGTGTTAAGGGACGAAGTCGAGTTCCTTCGCCACCTACAAGTAAAATTGCTTTTGTTATTGGCATATTTTTAGTCAGCTCTAGGTTTAATGTTTTCAATCCATACCGACCTTGTTGGAATTGCTGCTCGCAGGCTGCGCCCGGGTAGATTTGCAGTTTGACCTGTTGAGGCTTCTGCCCGAAAAGTTTTAACAGATCCACCAGGATTTCGAGCTGCAACTGACACTTTTACGACATCGGGCAATTTAAATAACTTAGCTAGCTGCTCAGCTGAAACTGATACCTGCCAGCGCACCTGCGGTCCAGCTAGCGAATCAATTGAATATGGGTCTTCAACGCTGATCGCCCATGGTCGAGGCGATCCCCAAACATCCTCACTATTTTCGGTTCTGCCATTAGATCTGGCAAAAAACCAAGCGGCAACTGGCTGCGAATTTATAGCTACCACCTGACCTGCTGTCTGCTTCACTGCTTTTCGCCAATTTGGATAGCCCGGCAGCTTGTATCGCTCACTGCCTCTCATGTTTTGATCAACCAAACTATTTACATGACAGCGGCAATTAGTTTTAACGCCAGCATTAACAGCCGTTAGCGCCATGCTGCGAGCAGCAATTGCCTGAGCTTGCAATGCTGCAGTTGGCCAAGTTGATGCGACCTCTGCAACTGCATTTAAATATTGATCTTTTGCTCTTAACTTTAAAACTGCCTGGATTCGATTGCCTGTTGCAGTGACAATTAGCGGGCCAAATCGATATTTACTAAGTGAGTTATCAGCTCTAGATATTGTTATTTCACTTTTTGGTCCAGTTCCTATAAATCCCTTGAGTCCAGACCAGTTAAATTCAAGCTGACTAGCAGTTGCTATTAATTCAGTTGCACCCAAATAACTTAGCTGCAGCTGCCCTGCAACTGCGCTCAGAGTTACTTGCGCACCAGCGCTCAGCAATATTGGCTTAGCACCAGCGCTAACACTTAAGGATGTGGGTTGGGGTTTCCTAATTGGTGCGGCTGCCAAAATGAGTTGGCTTTGATTTGCTGCGACGTTTACTAAAATTTCAACATCATCATCTACCTGTGCTAGCTGGGCTTTCGGATAGTAATGCGCAATTATTTCAGCGGCTGTTCTGCCGTTTTGCGCCTGTACAAAAGCGCCAACTTGACTCATGCCAACGCCATGACCAAGTCCTGAACCTTTAATCACAAATGAGCCAGGAACAGCATTAACTGCATTGCTGGGTGTGGCTGTTACCAACAGCGCTGCCACCATAATCACCCGGAAAATCTGCATAGGCAATTATTGACAGTAAAGTATGCGAAAATTCAGCACATTCAGCGCGTGGAGCAGAACTCACAGGACTTCCTAATCAGAAGCTGAGCTCACCTCAAGGAGTAATTGATGCAGATTAGAGGTCATCGACCATCCTTGGTACTGCTTAGCGCAATGTCTGCAGTGGCTTTAGCTATAACTTTAGTTTCAGGATTGTTTGGAATTGCGCTTAAAACTGTTGCTAGCGAAGTTAAAACTGCCGATATCTCAGCCCAACTTGGCGAGCGGCCAAGTCTGCCAGCACCGCCAACTGGCCCAATTGATGTTTTGATAATGGGCAGCGATACCCGAGCTGGCCAGGGTCGCAAATATGGTCAGCCCGATTACTACAACGTCGCGCGATCTGATACTGCACTATTGGTTCATATTTATGAAGATCGCAAGCGAGTTTTAGTAGTGAGCATTCCACGCGACACCATTGTTCGAATTCCAGAATGTATTAATAGCGATGGAAAAATATTCCCACCAATCACAACTCGATTTAACTACGCATTTACCCAAGGGGGGCCTGGCTGCACAGTTAAAACTCTAGAAACAATTACCGGCATGACAATTGAGCATTTTGCGGTGGTGGATTTTCTTGGTTTTAAATCCGTGGTTGATGCCTTAGGTGGAGTTGAAGTTTGCATACCGCAAGATGTAAATGACAATAAAAGCAAGCTATTTGTTAAAGCAGGATTACAAACACTTGATGGTGAAGCATCTTTAGCTTATGTTCGCACCAGATTAGGCCTTGGCGATGGTGGCGACATTAGTCGAATTTCAAGGCAGCAAGATTTCTTAAAATCAATGGTGAGAAAAACCACCAGCTCTCAGGTATTGCTGGATCCAATTAGATTGTTTAGAACACTTAGTGAAGTGGCAAAATCTCTAACCACTGATCCTAAGTTGGGATCAGTAGAAAAAATGACTGCACTTGCTCGCAGTTTAGCTGGCATTGATCCTGCCAAAATTAGATTTATGACAGCACCAATCTCAACAAATCCAAAGGATCGAAACACTGTTGTTTTTTCAACTATTGAATCAACAAAACTATGGAACGCACTTGCGAACGATCAAGGATATGAAGAGCCAATCGAGTTAACTGAAGATCAAATTCCAGATGTAACTGTGGAATCTGTTTCAGTTACAGTTCTTAATGGAACTAGCATTCCTGGTGCTGCAAGTGAAGTTGCTTCTAAACTACAAGCTGAGGGATTCAAAATTGCTGGAACTCGAAACGCACCAGCCAGCGTTGAAACAACTTACATTCGAGCTAACAAAGATCAGCTGCCAGCAGCTAGAACACTAGCTAAAGCATTGGGCAACAACGTAAAAATTGAAATTCAAGAGTCCAGTGTTAATGACATTAAATTATTTATTGGCACTAATCGCGCAACTGTAATTGGTTTTCCAAAAATTGAAGAAAAAACTTCAACTTGGCAGCAACCAAAACCAACTGGTTCAGATACTAGGAATCCTTGCGTAGTTAAGAATTAGCGCTGGGCAAATCTTGGGTGAGAATTTTTGCCCATTGTTCATTTACTAACTCCAAGCCATATCTGGTTGAAATCTCTGTTCGTGCCTGCTCTCCTAGCTGCGCCCAGGTGCCAGATTTTGTTGCGGTCAAAATAAAGTTAGCAGCAGCTGTGACATCTTGATGTATCCATTTTGCATCATAAATCTGATCAGAGCCAGGCCATGGCAGAATTACTGGAACCGCACCGCTTGCTGCACCTTCAGCTGGAGCTAAATGGAAAGACTCATCATCAGAAGTTGAAAGCACCCAACCAACTCGACGCAGCCAATTTGCTACATCTGCTCCATAGTCATCAAAAATTATTGATCCCCGTAGCGACTCAGTTCGCTCTATATGTTCAAACAGGTCGCGAAATTGATCACGCTCAGTTTGATCTCGCCAAACCCAAGGCATCTGCCAAGGCAGCTTGGTTTTAATTACTAATTTAAACCTTGGATCCACAGCTCTTAGTTGTTCTAAAATGGCAATTGCTAAATCAGGGCGCTTTCGCATCGGAGCTGCGCCAATTAAACCAATTGTGAATTGAGCATCTTCAAATTTTGGTCGATTTAAATCGGCAATATCAACCCAGTTTGGCACCATCACAACGCGCTCGCTGGGAACAGAAGTTTTGGCAAGAGTTAATTGCGCATATGGCTTAGATACACAGACCAACTGATCAACTGCGCTGCCTTTTATGGTTTCTGGCCATGGCCGGGATAGCTCAAATCTATGCAATCGAACAATCAAGCGCTGGCTTGATTTTTTATGCTTGGCGTACCAAAGCGCATTGCCACCGCACCATTCGCAGATGATTACATCTGCCCATTTCAACATTGCCTTGCTGACTCTGCCTTCATTGCGATTAATCGCTGGCCAATGATCAAATCGCAGCTCAATTCCAGGCATGCCTTGGTATTGCGCTGCGATCTTGGTAAAAAACTTTAAGTCATGACTTGCAACTACAACTCGCAGCGCTCTATTGCGACTGCGATTAAATTCGATTACGCCTACTGAGGGCGCTGGGATATATCGAGTTAGCAACTGCTGCACTTTGGCTACCGAGCTGCTCATTGAAAATTCAGCAGTTGCCATTTTCACAGCAGCTGCAGCCTTAGCCAGCAGTGCAGGATCTTTTACTGATGCCGCAAGCACGCTTGCTACATCAGAATCTGCATCTACGAATAGCGGATAGTCACTTCCAAGTAATTGCTCATGCATTAAATTGCGATTCAAGAGCACTGGAATTCCCATTGAGCCAAATTCCAAAACTTTAGTCGAAAGCTCAAGTGAAGCATCAAGCTCGGCTGCGCGCCATGACAAACCAATATGAGATTTTGCCGATTGCTCCATCGCCGTCGCTCTTGCCATTCCACCATGCCAGATCACGCGATTTGTTGTTGTTAAAGCTGTCTGCATCGCAGCTGCCCAATTAGGTAGCTCTTTTGGATTATGAATTTTGTCGCCGATCATATTTAGTTCAGCAGTAACTCCTAAAGTTGCAAGTTGTTTAGGTAGTTCGCACATTTCTAACGTGTTCCAAAGCGGAGCAAATTTTCCGGTGTAGGCCAATGCCAGCGGATTAGTATCAGTGCCAAGCTGAGCTAAATTTAAATCCGCAGATACTGGCGGTTCAGCCACAATTGGTGACCAGATTGCGCACTTTCCTGCAGTTTGTGGAATTGTGGCTTCAAGCAATGCGCGCAAATATTCAGTTTGACACAACATCACATGGCTTGCCTTTGCCACATCACCTAACCATTTACGGCTTGCTGTATCCATCGCAGCTGCAGATTGTGGAAAATCAGTTAAGTATGTCCATAATTTTCCAAAAACAATCTCTGATTTAGCTAACTGTGGAGCTAATTTTCCACCACGGATCAATATGCCATCAAAATTTTCTTGTTGATGTAATTTTTCGATTAATGAAACTGCATTTGCCACAGAAAGTGAATCACCTTTTGTAAACATTGACTTAAAGCGTGAAATTGCATCAGTAAATGGATTGATGATTGTGATATTTTTAAATTCAGCTAGCGGCAAAAGTAGGCGATCAGTGGTTGGTTTTGCCTTAAGCAAGAAATAAACATCTACATCGCAGCGAGCTAGTACTTCAGCAGCTGATGCCGCCCAAACAGCAGAGCCGTCAATAATATTCATATTGACATCGCCGTATAGCAATATCTTTCGATTAGTCATGAGCTATCCAAGTGTTAATTAAGCTCATCTCAAAATTCTCAGCTGTAACTATTTGGTCAATTTTTAGATCAACAACAGCATGCTCCCAAATTTTGCGCGGTGCATTTGCCCAAAAAATTACCGGTATCGAGCCGAGTGAGGCTGAGTTAACAATTCTTGCTAATTGCGCTGCACGATCAGGTGCTAGCGGATCGCCAAGGTGTCGCCAGATATCGCTATGCGTTCCCGCCTTGGCTTCAATTATTAACAGTTGTGGCTTAAATGGCAGCAAAACATCTGCCAAATCGCGGTCATGCGGCATCAAAGCCAGCACACAGCAGGTTTCAGCTAGCTCGTCAATGAAATGAGCTGTTCCAATAACGGCTATACGAGCTCCAAAATTAAATTTTGTCGGTTTGCGAACTCGCTGCAACATTGGTTCGCCAAGCTCAGTTGAAAATTGGCGATCAATTGATTCCCCACGCAATCTCCAAAGCCGTACTAAGTTGCGCATTGCAACAAGTGATCTACGTGGATCTTTTGCTATCGCTAATAACGCAGTGCCAACCAAGAAAGCACCTGAGTTTTTTAGCTGAGCTAACTCTGCTTCAAGTTTCTGAACGCGATTTGTTAATTCGTTCATTTACTACCTAAATATTCAACAATGGCAGCGGCAATGCGCTGCCCTGCTTTGCCATCCCATAGCGGCGGCACAACATCGCCAACTGCTGGTAGTTGATTTACGCGCTGAACCAAATTATCAACAGTAACTAGTTGATTTGTACCATGTGTAATAGTTATTGGACGCTCGGTATTTGGGCGAAGTGTTAAGCATGGCACTTTGAGTATTGTGGTTTCTTCTTGTACCCCACCAGAGTCGGTAACAACAAATTTTGCTGCTTTAACCAGCGAGATAAAATCAATATAGTTAAGCGGTTCAACCACTTCAATTTGCGGATATTTTGCTAATCCAGCTTTATACAAAGAATCTTTACCACGTGGATGCAGGGGTAAAATAATTTGGGTCGTATTTGAAACCTCTCCTAGCGCGGCAACAATTAATTGCGCGGTTTCTAAGTCATCGACATTGCCAGGACGATGCAAAGTTGCAACTGCATAATCGCCCACGATGCCTAACTCAGAGATCACGCGATCTTCATCGAATTCAGAAAGGTGTGAAAGTAAGGTATCGATCATTGAATTTCCAACAAATACAATTTTACGATTACCTAATCCTTCATTAATTAAATTCAGCTCAGCCTCTGGGCTGGTAATTAACAATAAATCAGAAAGTTGATCAGTTAGCTTTCGATTAATTTCTTCTGGCATTGATAAATCAAAGCTGCGCAATCCTGCTTCGACATGGGCTATTGGGATTTCTAACTTTGCGGCAACTAGCGCTGCTGCAACTGTTGAATTCACATCTCCATAAACCACAATCATGGCTGGCTTCACTCCTGCAATTGCGTTTTCAAACCCAATCATGATTGCAGCTGTTTGAGCAGCATGAGTTCCCGAGCCAACTCCTAAATTTATATCTGGGGTGGGCAGATTGAGCAGCCTGAAAAATGAGTCACTTAACGCATCGTCATAGTGTTGACCGGTATGAATTAGCTTTTGTGGCACGCCAGCAGCAGCAAGTGCAGCAATAACTGGAGCAGCTTTAGGGAAATTTGGCCGTGCGCCAGTAATGTGGACAACATCGCCACTTTTTATTACCGCCTGCTGCGTCACTTGGCTCTCCTAAGCGTGAGAAACTTGTCTATGGCCGTGAGTATTCCACCATGGCAGATGAAAGTGGGACAGCGTTGCGCTACTTTGTTGGATTGCGTGCCTTGCCATGGGCGATCAGCACGGTTTTGCGCCGGCTAAGCCAATCGCCAGGGTTAACGCTACGAGCACTACTTGCCAAGGCTGGCGTAAAGCTCAAGGGCGATTTGGCTAGTTCCAATTTTCCAGCTAAGGCATCATCGCCCACCTGGCTGTCCCCAGTTAAGCCAGTGAAAAGTTCGGTATTGCATCTAGTTACCAACTCGCTGCCGTTTACTCAAGCTGGCTACACAATACGAACTCATAACATTTTAGAAGCTCAAAATCTTGCTGGACTTTCGGCAACAGCAGTTACTCGACATGGCTACCCAATTAATATTGGAAAATTTTTCTCTGGAAACATCTCGCAGGTTCCAGCATTTAATTCAAAACAGCAAATTTCATATCATCATTTAATTCCAACTGGCCTTAGCTCAAAAAATGAAATGGATATTGCAGTTAAGTATCTGATTAAATTAGTTGAGAAAATTAGACCCGAGATATTGCATCCTGCAACAGATTTTGTTAACGGAGAAATAGCTGCAGCTGTAGCAGCAGTAACAAATTTACCATTTGCTTACGAAGTTCGCGGATTCTTGGAGCAATCTTGGTTAACAAAATCTAAAGCCAACCTGGTTGAGTCCGAATTCTATCGTGAATTTTTAGCACGCGAAACTGCGATTATGCATCAAGCTCAAGCAATAACGACGCTAAGTTTGACAATGAAAAATGAGATCATGAAACGTGGGATTGCTGCTAGTAAAATCTTTATTACACCTAACGCAGTATCAGAAACTTTATTAAACAATATTGTTGAACCTGCTGCTGCCCGTGCTAATTTGGGCTTAGCGGAGCTTCCAACTTTTGGTATAGCAACCACGTTGTACCCATTTGAAAATGTTGCACTATTAATTTCGGCATTTGATCAGCTACACCAATCTGGTAATCGCGTTCAACTAGTAATTGTGGGAGATGGACCTGAGCTACCAAAATTGCAACAGCAAGCAGCAGCCAGCAAATATGCAAATTACATCCACCTTGTGGGTCGCAAACCATTTGCTGAAACAATTAATTATTACCAAGCAATGGATGTTTTCTGCGTGCCGCGAACAAATTCAGCAGTTACCCAGCTGGTAACTCCGCTTAAGCCACTTGAAGCCATGGCGCTCGGTCGAGCCGTAATTGCCAGTGATTTACCCGCCTTAGCTGAGCTGATCGAGCATGATCGCACTGGCGTGCTGGTTCAGCCTGATTCATTAAGCGCGCTCACTGAAGCGCTAGGCCAGCTTCTGTACGATTCGGCATATCAGCAGCAATTAGCGAATGCCGCTAAGGAGTGGGTGGCAGCAACAAGGACATGGTCCAATGTGGCTGCACAATACAAAGAGGTCTATCAACAGCTAGGTAAGCGCTAACCGCTTACACGGAGGATTAATGACAACTGATCTTGCAGTAATTGGGCTTGGCTACGTCGGACTGCCGCTTGCCCAAGCAGCAGTTCAGGCAGGGCTAAGTGTTATTGGTTATGACGTTAGCGATCGGGTGATTGCTGGCTTGAATTCCAACAAGTCACATGTTGATGATCTTTCTGATGCTGATATCGCCGCCATGGTTAAGGCTGGATTCAGCGCTACTAAAGATGACAGTGTGCTCGCTGCTGCAAAAGCCATTGTGATCTGTGTGCCAACTCCGCTTTCCGCAGATGGCGGTCCAGATCTTTCTGCAGTGCTTGGTGCAACTCACACAATTGCAAAAAATCTAAAAGCAGGTCAGCTAGTGATCTTGGAATCCACAACATATCCAGGAACAACTCAGGATTTAGTTCAACCAATCCTTGCTGAATCAGGATTAGTTGTAGGCGAGGATTATTTCTTAGCATTTTCACCAGAGCGAATTGACCCAGGCAATAAAAAGTATGGCATGCGCAATACGCCAAAAGTTGTTGGTGGTTTAAATCCAGCTAGCACTGATAAAGCAGTTGCGTTATATGAAAAATTTGTTGACACAGTTGTTCGTGCTAAGGGTGCTAAAGAAGCTGAGATGGCCAAATTATTAGAAAATACCTATCGCCATATCAACATTGCTTTAGTAAATGAGATGGCAATGTTTTGTAAAGATTTAGATATAGATCTGTGGGACGTAATTAGATGTGCAGCTACCAAGCCGTTTGGATTCCAAGCTTTTTATCCAGGTCCAGGTGTCGGTGGCCATTGCATTCCAATTGATCCAAATTACTTGTCCTATCAAGTTAAAACTAATCTAGGTTATCCATTTAAATTTGTTGAGCTAGCCCAAGAAATAAATGCTGGCATGCCAGCTTATGTAGTTAATCGAATTCAAGACCAACTCAATACCGTTGGTAAAGCTCTAAATGGGTCTAAAGTGCTAGTACTTGGCGTTACGTATAAACCAGATATTGCCGATCAACGCGAATCCCCAGCAATTCCAATTGGTCTTGAGCTTTTAGAAAAAGGTGCGCAGCTGGAATTTCATGACCCAATGGTTGAAACCTGGCGACTAAAAGGACGTGAATTGACTCGGGTCGCTGATCTAAAGGCTGCTTTAAACCGCGCGGATATTACGGTAATGCTGCAAGATCATGCTAGCTATAACACTGATGAGCTAATTAACGAATCAAATTTGCTCTTTGATACCAGAGGCAGAATTGATCATCCAGAAGTAGAGCGCCTGTGAGCCAATCACACGAATTAAAGCCAGTAGGACAAAAATTAGGCTTAGTTGATTACATCAAAGACTTATGGAAACGCAGATTTTTCATGCTTTCTTTTGCTCGTGCGCGAGTGGAAGGACAAAATTCCAGCGCTGCACTAGGTCACTTATGGCTGCTATTAACTCCAATGCTAACTGCAGCTGTTTATTACTTGTTATTTGGTGTAATTCTTGGCGTATCTCGTGGAATTGAAAACTTTATTGCATTTTTAGTTATTGGTGTCATGATGTTTCGCTTCACCTCAATTAGTGCAAATGCAGGCTCGCTTTCCATTATTTCCAATAAGGGATTAATTCGCTCCTTGCATTTCCCACGAGCACTGCTACCAATAGCTGCATCGCTTCAACAGTTATTGCAATTTTTTCCTTCACTCATAGTTGTTTTTGTCGCAGTCATCGCTACCGGTGAGCCAATCCGAATTACCTGGTTGTTGATTATTCCAATTATTATTGTGCAATTCATATTCAATACTGGCCTTGCCATGCTGCTAGCTCGAGTGGTCAATAAAGCTCGTGACCTTGCCAAGTTAGCACCTTTCTTAATACGCATGTGGGGTTACTTGAGTGGAATTTTCTTCAGCATCGAAATTTCTAAGGAACGTTTCCCAGCACCAATCGAACCATTCCTCAAGTACAACCCGGCACATATTTTTATGCAATTAACCCGTAGTATTTTTATTGAATCAATTGAGGCAACTAGTCGTGATTGGATTTTAGGAATCATTTGGGCGCTAGTTATTTTCATCTTGGGCTTTTGGTTCTTTTTTAAAGGTGAAGGCAAATATGGCCGCGACTGATAATAGGACTGTTGTAGTTGAGGACCTTCATGTTTATTACCGAATTCGAACTAAAGTAAAAAGCAAGCAGATTACTGCCAAGCGTACAGTTGTTGATAAAGCGCTTCGTCGAACCAGAAAAGCTGCTCTAAAAGAAGTTCATGCGCTTAGAGGAATCAGTTTTACGTCAAATCAAGGTGAAGCTATTGCCATTATTGGCAGAAACGGTGCTGGAAAAAGCACCCTACTAAGAGCTATCTCTGGATTAATTCCGGCACGATCAGGCAGTATTTTGACCTCTTCGCAGCCATCCTTGCTAGGAGTGAATGCTGCATTAATGAATCACCTATCTGGCAGGCGAAATATTGAATTAGGTGGACTAGCGCTTGGAATGACACCAGCTGATGTTGCAGCCAATATGGATGCCATTATTGAATTTTCTGGCATTGGTGAATTCATTGATCTGCCACTAAGCACCTACTCATCAGGCATGGGCGCTCGGTTGCGTTTTGCAATTGCATCCTCAGTTCCACAAGAAATATTGATGATTGATGAAGCTCTTGCAACGGGGGATGTTAATTTCAAAAAACGCTCGCAGCAGCGCATATTGGAGCTAAAAGAAAAAGCGGGAACGGTTTTTGTAGTTAGTCATTCACATTCTGTAATCAGAGAAACTTGCTCCAGAGCAATTTGGTTGGATAAAGGAACCATGATCGCTGATGGCCCCATGGAAGAAGTTCTAAGCGCTTACGAAGAAGCGACAAGTTAAATATGCGAGTCTTGGTAGTCACGGTGGTGCACCACCCACAAGACGCTCGAATTTATTATCGCGAAATTTCATCTCTGCTTGATCACAATATTCAAGTTAGCTATGCCGCTGCATTTGAATCTTTTGTTACCACTGAAATTGATCCAAGAATTGAACAAATCAATCTGCCTCGAGCGCATGGCAAACAGCGCGCTAGTGCGCTAATGGCAGTTAAAAAACTGCTGCGTGCTCGATCTAGTGAATTTGATTTGGTGCTCTTGCATGACCCTGAGCTCTTGCTAGTAGCTGGCGCTAGCAAAACTAAAGTAGTTTGGGACGTTCATGAAGATACGATGACCGCAATCTCTGCGAAGTCATATCTCCCTAAATTGCTAAAGCCACTTTTTAAAATGCTAATCATAAAATTAGAACTCACTGCAGAGCGTCGCTATCACTTACTACTTGCTGAGACTGGATATCAAAAAAGGTTCAAAAAAACACATCCCGTTATTCCAAATACCTCATTTGTGCCTGAATTGAAAAATGTAGCTAAATCCAATACAGCTATTTACCTTGGAAATATCACCAAACTGCGCGGTGGTTATGAGTTAATTGAGCTGGCAAAAAAACTTCTTGAACACAATATTAATTTAGAAATTGTTGGTTCTTGTCCCGATGCTCAGCTTGCCGCTGAACTTAAAACTGCTGCAGCCGCTGGAGAGCTTGTCTGGCATGGCTACTTGCCTAACGAGACAGCGCTCAAACTTTTACCCGGAAAACTAGCTGGATTAGCTTTGCTACATGACCATCCAAATTATCGAGTGAGTCAACCAACAAAGATTTACGAATACATGGCTGCGCAGCTGCCAGTTATCTCAACTCCACTACCGCAAGCAGCTGCGCTAATTAACAGCGCTGCTTGCGGCTACATTGTTGATTTTAATTCAGTTTCACAGGTAGTAACGGCGCTGGTTGAATTAGCGAAAAGTGAAACGCGCTGGCATGAGCTTGGAAATGCTGGATATGACTATGTGGTTGCTAACCACAACTGGGAAACGGATCAAAAGCGATTTATTAGCGCGCTCGAAGATTTTTTGGTGAAGTAAGAAATCCAGCTCCCCAGCACATATGCATTGTTAGCAATACTAGCGGTTGCCACAGCAGCGAACTTAAATGTTTTTTATTGAAAATCAGCACTGATCCTGTAAGAATCAAACTTAAATATCCAGCTATTGGAACTAAAAAGATTAAATAGAAGCCGGCGCCTAAAACATAACTGGTGATTAACAATCCAGCAGAGCTAAGCAGTGCTAATAAAGTTAGCGGTGGAGCTAAATACCGTAAAGATTTTGTCTCTGGATAAGTTCGGGCAACTTCGCGTCGCCATTTGCCATAGTTAAAGTACTGTTTTGCTAAGGCTTTTATGGTTGATCGTGGTCGATATGTAACTTCTAGTCTTGGATCGAACCAAATCAATCCCCCTGATTGTCTGATTCGATAATTCAGCTCCCAGTCTTGAGCCCTGATAAAACTTTCGTCATAGCCACCAACTCGTTCAAGTGCTGTGCGTCGAAATACACCTAAGTAAACAGTGAGCGCTGGGCCAGCACCTCCGCCAGTGTGAAAACTTGCCGGGCCAACGCCAAGCACGCTACGCATAGCTGCTGCAACTGCTACTTCAAAGCGACTAACTCCAGCTGCAGCCATCACGCCACCTACAACATCTGCATTAGTTTCTTGTAAAACTGTAATTGCTGTCTGGATGTAGTTCTCGGTTAAAATTGCATGTCCATCAACTCGAACTATGACTTCAAATTTAGCTTTTGCAATTGCTAGATTCAGGGCCGCTGGTGTTTTTCCGCTTGGATTAGCAACTACAACCACTCGAGGATCTGCAGCAGCTAGCTCAGCTGCGATTAGCGCAGTTTCGTCCGTTGATGGGCCCACAGCGAGCACAACTTCAATTGGCACTGAAACTTGCTGGTTGAGAATTTCAGATACCGCTTGGTTTAAATACTTAGCTTCATTGAGCACGGGCATCACAACACTTACTCCGGTTAGCGGCCCTGTGTTCATGGTGAGAAACCTTAGCGGTGAGAGAATAGGGTCTGGCTTAAGAAGGGTGTTCGGTGTCGAATCAACCGCAAATCGTGCTGCATATTGGAACTATGAAGTCCGGCACAACTTATTTGCAGCATGGCATCATCAACCAGTTGGCCGAACTTGAATCTGCCGGCTGGCTCTATCCGTTGGATTTTGCACCTGCTCAAGGTGCTATCAATCATGAACGAGCAATTTATGGCTTAGTTGGTAATCAGATTCCGTGGGTTGATCAAAAAACTCAACAGCGTATGCACTCACAATGGTTGAGCTTAAAGGCGCAGATCAATAACTCGGAGAAATCAATTTTGATTTCAGCTGAAGCACTCGCTTCCATGCTAGAAGAAGGCATTGAATTACTGCTTTCGCAATTGCCTAACCGAGAAATAAAAATTATTATCACTGCAAGAGATCTAGCTCGGGTGCTGCCATCATCTTGGCAGCAGAGTGTTCGCAATGGTCGAACATATAGTTATGAAGATTATTTTGAGCGCATTAAACGAGCAGCTGAGCTGCCATTAACAGATGCCGTTGGTTCAAACTTTTGGCGAAGCTATCAGCTCAATCAGGTTGTGCAGCGATGGAGCAAGTTTGTTCCCATTGCTAACATCACAATTGTTACTGTTCCACCAAAACAAAGTAGCGAATCGCTATGGGCACGATTTATCACTGCAACTGGGTTACCGCTTGATTCAGCTGAACCAAGATTTGATGACAAACGCGCTCATGCTGCAATAAGTTGGTCAGAAGCTGAAGTTCTAAATGAGCTGAACTTAAAATGGGCACAAAGCAATAAGTCAGTATCTGAACGTAACAAGCTTCGACGAAAAATTGTTCATGAAGGTTTTCAACAACGTGAGCATCGAGGTCGCTGGATTGGACTAACTGCGCCGTGGTTGAGCTTGGCTAAAACCTGGGCAGATGCAGATGTGGCAAAGTTGACTCAGCAGCAAGTACGGGTAGTTGGCGATATCAACGAGCTGCGCGTGGATCCTGCGCTAGCCCCAGTTGAGCCGTGCCCGGCAGCTGAAATCGCTGCAGCCCGCGTCATTGCGGCTCGATTCCAGGATCGAATGCGGTTGCGTGCTGTGGCTCGGCTTTTGAATATCCCAAGGAAATCTCGCTAAGGTAGATTTAGCCACACCATAACAGCGATTTAGGAATAAATGACCAGCACAAATTCAACCGTTGCGGTAGTGGGATGTGGTTACTTAGGAGCTGTGTTGTCGGCGGTTTTAGCCGAGCAGGGAAATCAAGTTATTGGTCTTGATGTTGATCAAGCCAAAGTGTCCCAACTCAACTCTGGCATTGCCCCATTTTTTGAACCAGAGTTTCAAGATGTTTTACAAGGCGCCCTTGCCAGCGGTAAATTAAATTTCACAGTTGATCCAAAAGAAGTCAGTGCAGCCCAAATTATTTTTATCTGCGTTGGCACACCGCAGCAAGCAGGTAACAGCGCTGCTGACTTATCCCAGATCTGGAGTGCGGTTGATGCCATAGCTCCACACCTTGCTGAATCGGCAATTGTGGTTGGTAGATCCACAGTTCCGGTTGGCACCGCTGCCAAAATTGAGCAACGCATAAATCAAAAAACTGGTCGGAATTATCAAGTTGCTTGGAACCCAGAATTTTTACGAGAAGGGCTAGCAATAAGTGATACTCGCTGCCCAGATCGAATTGTGATTGGCACTACCAGTGCTGAAGTGGAGCGCGAATTGCGCAAGCTCTATCAGCCTCAGCTGGACAAGCAAATCCCAATTTTAATCATGGATGTACCAACAGCTGAACTAGTAAAGGTGTCAGCGAATGCATTTTTGGCAACAAAAATTTCATTTATCAATGCAGTATCAGAAATCGCTGAACTTGCTGGGGCTGACATTGTTGCGTTAGCAGAAGCAATTGGATTGGATCCCCGGATTGGAAATAAATTCTTAGCAGCAGGTGTTGGCTTTGGTGGTGGTTGTTTACCAAAAGATATTCGAGCATTTATTAGCAGTGGCGAAGAGTTGGGTGCTGCTGAGTCTGTTAAATTCTTAACTGAAGTTGATCAGATAAATACCCGCCAACGAACTCGCGTTGTCACCTTGGCTAAAAAATTGCTAACAGATCTAAGCGGTAAAAAGGTTGTAGTGCTAGGAGCGGCATTTAAGCCAAACAGCGACGATGTCCGAGATTCCCCTGCATTAGATGTTGCACACTCGCTGCACCTGTTAGGTGCGCAGGTTTTTGTGCATGATCCAAAAGCAATTGAGAGCGCCCGGGCAAGATTTCCAGAGCTGAGCTATCAAAGCGACCTTGCGGCAATTTTCCAGGATTGTGACTTAGTATTACACCTGACTGAATGGTCGATTTATCGTGAACTTGATCCAGTTGCTATTGGGTCAATTGTTAGAAATCCGGTTTTAATTGATGGGCGCAATGTGTTGGATTTTGGGAAATGGCGAGCTGCCGGATGGCAGGTTAGCGGATTGGGCAAAAAGGCATAATGACAAATCTACAAGTCAGCACTGATCAAGTACTTGATGCGTTAGAAGCAGAAGCAATTGGTATTTTGCGCGAAGCTGCTGGATCCTTTAAAAATCCAGTGCTGATGTATTCGATCGGTAAAGATTCCAGCGTATTGTTAGAGCTTGCCCGAAAGGCATTTGCTCCAGCTCCTATTCCGTTCACCTTCTTGCATATTGATACCACTTTTAAATTTCGAGAGATGATTGAGTTTCGAGATGCCAAGGCAGTTGAGTTTGGTCTAAATCTGATTGTGCATACCAATCCTGAAGGCGCAAACGGCGAAGTCACAGCTTGGACTCATGGAGCTCAGGAATACACCCGAATTATGAAAACCGTTGCGCTCAGGCAAGCGCTTGATGCTGGCGGCTATGACGCTGCCATAGGCGGTGCCCGTCGCGATGAAGAGCGATCTCGCTCCAAAGAGCGAGTATTTAGCCTGCGCGAAGCAGGTCATCGCTGGGAGCCTAGAAATCAACGACCAGAGATGTGGCGCACTAGAAATACATCGTTAAGTGAAGGTCAAACTATGCGGGTATTCCCACTTAGCAACTGGACCGAGATTGATGTTTGGCGTTATATCCGACGCGAGAATATTGAGATTGTTCCACTTTATTTTGCAAAGCCTCGCCCAAGCGTAATTCGAGATGGCCAAATTTTAGTTTTAGATGATGATCGCATGCCGTTGCTAGCAGGTGAAGTGCCGCAGAACCGAATGGTTCGATTCAGATCACTTGGCTGCTATCCAGTTACTGCAGCTATTGAGTCAACTGCAGTGAATATGGATGAGTTGGTTGCTGAAATGGAAGCTGTTCGAGTTAGTGAGCGTGCGGGGCGACTAATTGATGGTGATCGTGAAGCCTCGATGGAAGCTAAGAAAACAGAGGGATACTTTTAATGACGAAATCTTTAACTCCGCTGCTTCGCGTTGTAACTTGTGGTTCAGTTGATGATGGAAAAAGCACTTTAATTGGCCGATTGCTAGTTGAAACTGATTCAGTTCCGCTTGATGAAGTTGAACGGGCAAGAACCTATCGTCGCGCTGGTTCAATAATTCCAGTTGGTGAAGTTGATTATTCGCTTCTAACTGATGGGCTCGAAGCAGAACGTGAACAAGGCATCACTATAGATGTCGCATACCGACATCTATTACTTCCCTCAGGCCGACGAGTTGTGCTTGCTGATGGTCCAGGCCATGAGCAGTACACCAGAAATATGGCGGTGGCAGCTTCTGATGCTGACGTTGCGCTGTTATTAGTTGACGCAACTAAAGGTGTGCGAGATCAAACCATGCGTCATCTAACTGTGTGCGCATTAATGGGGGTTGGAACTGTTGTTGCTGTTGTAAACAAACTTGATGCAAAAAACTTCTCAGAGCAAGTATTTAATGACCTATCAACTCAGCTAACTGATGCTGCGAATCGACTTGGTATTTCCAGCTTAATGCTTATCCCCGTCAGCGCGCTTTTGGGCGATAACGTAATTACTGAAAGCTCAAATACCCCTTGGTATCAAGGGCCAACAGTTTTAGGCGCACTACAGCAATGGGAGCCAGGTAAATCACTTGCAACAGCGCCGCTTCGCTTACCAGTACAAACAATTTTGCGAGCTGATGATTGGCGCGGGTATGGCGGCACGCTAGTAAGCGGCACGCTAAATATTGGTGACAGCTTTGAAGTATCTCAAAGTGGAAAGCAAGCAAAGATTTCTGAGCTTTACGTAAACGGTAAGCCAGCAACTATTGCCAATCCAGGTGATGCAGTTGCGTTCAAGCCTGATGTTGAAGTAGATATCTCAAGAGGTGATGTGCTTTGCAGTCCGACCGAGCAACTACAACCAGCAGATCGATTCTCAGCTGATCTAGTTTGGATTGGTGAAGAACCACTTGCTCATGGTCGCTCATATTTATTAATTAGTGGACCAACTGCAGTTAATGCCACCGTCACCACAATTCGACACAAGTTAGATGTAAATACTGGGCATGAAGATGCAGCTCGTATTTTGAATTTGAACGAAATCGGTCGCGTCGCCCTTGCAACTGAACGGCCAATTCCGTTGGATCTATACAGCGAAGTTCGAGACACTGGCGGATTTTTATTAGTTGATCGGGTAACAAAACATACCGTTGGTGCTGGAATGGTGCACCATGTGCTGCGCCGCTCATTCAATGTGGTGCCACATGAATTTGAAATTGATAAAACTGCGCGCGGTAGATTAAAAGCCCAAACACCAAAAGTTATCTGGCTAACTGGTTTGCCAGGTTCTGGAAAATCTACGCTTGCAAATGAAGTGGAACGTAGACTTTATGCAGCTGGCATACACACCTATCTGCTTGATGGCGATAACGTTCGAACTGGATTAAATAAAGACCTTGGGTTTACTGCAACCGACCGTGCCGAAAATGTTAGACGTGTTGGCGAAGTAGCTAAATTGATGGCTGATGCTGGTCTTGTTGTGATGGTTTCGCTGGTAAGCCCATTTAGAAGTGATCGTGATGCAGTTAAGGAATTGTTCCCAGCCGGCGAATTCATTGAGGTTTTTGTTGATACCCCAGTTGAGATTTGTGCGCAGCGAGATCCAAAGGGGCTGTATGCAAAAGCACAAGCGGGAAATTTGCCGAATATGACTGGCATGGGACAAAACTATGAAGTTCCGCTGCATGCAGATTTAGTCATTGATGGAACTGCCGATTTAGCTCAAAGCGCAGCTGAAGTAATATCAAAAATAATTAATTAAGTTGCTGCTTTAGCTTATTTTGTAGGTCATTGTTTTTTTCAATAACTTTAATGCCTAGCTCTTTACGATATTTATCTAGTTTTTCTTGAAGCGGCTTATCTGTAGTAGCTAACATTCTTAGTGCAAGCAAGCCAGCATTTGCAGCGCCATTAATCGCAACAGTTGCAACCGGTACGCCAGCTGGCATCTGAACCACACTTAACAGCGAGTCCAGGCCATCTAGCTGAGTTAGCGCAACTGGCACTCCGATCACAGGCAAACTAGTAGCTGCGGCAATCATTCCAGGCAGATGCGCAGCTCCCCCAGCTCCAGCAATAATTATTTGAAAACCATTCGCTGCAGCATTAGTTGCAAATTCCATCATCTGCTGCGGTGTGCGATGAGCCGAGATGATCGCAACTTCAGCGGCCACGCCAAATTCAGTTAGCAGATCAACGGCAGCCTGCATAGTTGGCAAGTCTGAGTCAGATCCCATCACCACTGCCACTTTGGCTGAAGTCATCGCAATTCCCATCTGTGCTTATTCGTCAATCCTACCGGCCAAGAAATCAACCGCATGCGAGATTCGATTTTGAAGATCGGCTAGATCTGAGCCGGTGAGATTTAAATGTCCAACTTTGCGATTTGACTTTACAGTTTTGCCATAGAGATGAACCTTAAGTTCGCTATCTCTAGCCAGACAATGCAACAAACCACGATGTAAATCGGGATGAATTCCACCCAAGATATTTCCCATCACCGTAACTGGGGCAGTCATAGTTGGTGACCCAAGTGGCAGATCTAGCACTGCTCGAAGATGGTTCTCAAATTGCGAGGTGCTTGCGCCATCTTGGGTCCAATGTCCTGAATTATGTGGCCGCATAGCTAACTCATTAACTAATAATGGTCCGCTGCCAGTATCAAATAGCTCAACAG